>ERZ859732.6-NODE-6-length-97179-cov-14.598524_pt1 | contig 97179 bp, 88 predicted proteins | sample MGYA00510123_ERZ859732 | MGnify/ENA primary metagenome ERZ859732 (study PRJEB30046, sample SAMN00715133) | human gut metagenome | study: EMG produced TPA metagenomics assembly of the A metagenome-wide association study of gut microbiota in type 2...
GACTCATCGCACCCACGGTCTTCACGATGCTAGGATCCCAGGCGCTCAGCACGCTGTCGTGGAAGATGACGCTCATGCCTGGCACTATCAGCCACCATACTACGAGTGAACCCAGGCAGGTGAAGAAGGCGTATTTCAATCCGATGATGTAACCCAATCCCAATACGGCTGCACCTGTGTTTACCTTGAACACGAGCTTCGCCTTGTCGGCAAGGTCGCATCCCAGACTTACCACACGGGAAGTGAAGTTCTCGTTCCACCATCCCAGACTGGCTACGATGAAGTCGTAAAGACCACCCACCAGTCCGGCGATGAGCAGGGGCTTAGCCTGGTCGCCACCCTTGGCTCCGCTCACCAGCACCTGCGTGGTGGCTGTGGCCTCTGGGAACGGATATTTTCCGTGCATATCGCTTACGAAGTACTTGCGGAAAGGAATGAGGAACAGGATTCCCAACACGCCTCCCAGGGCAGAAGCCATGAAGATCTTCATAAACGAAGTAGTCATTTCCGGATATTTAGCCTGCAGAATGTAGATGGCTGGCAGGGTGAAGATGGCTCCTGCCACCACGGCACCCGAGCAGGCTCCGATGCTCTGGATGATGACGTTCTCGCCCAGTGCCTTGCTGCGTTTGGTGGCGGTGCTTACGCCCACGGCGATGATGGCGATAGGGATGGCTGCCTCGAACACCTGACCCACCTTCAAGCCCAGATAGGCTGCGGCGGCAGAGAAGATGACGGCCATCACGATGCCCCAGGTCACCGACCATCCGTTTACCTCGGGATAAACCTTGTCTGGCGACATCAGCGGCTTGTATTCCTCCCCGTCCTTGAGTTCGCGGAATGCGTTCTCGGGGAGCTGCAAATTATCTTTTTCTTCCATAGTTTATTTACTTTGAACGATGGATTATTTTTCTATTCTGATGATGTATTCACTCATGAAGCTGGCACCTGGCTGCAGGCTGTTCATCATGTATTTATCCTTGAACTCGCCGGTGTATTCAGCCCAGTCGCATGTGCCGAACCAAGGCTCGATGCAGACGAATGGAGCGTGGTTGCCCGGATTCCAGATACCCACGGCTGGAGTCTTGAACTCTACGGTTACGTGTGGCTCGCCCTTCTCGTTGAGCAGAGTAACCTTCTTCACCTGACTCTTGTCGAAAATGTAGGCATCATCTGCGAATGATTCGTCGGTTACCTCCAGAATTCCGTTGTCGGTCTCTACGGTCTCACGGGCGTTAGGGTCAACGCATCCGCCGATGGTAGCGAAGAGACGGGTAGGAGCCTCGTTGTCGAGTTTGAGGAAAGCCTTCAGCTTTTCGCCCTTCTTGCAGCCTGGCACATTGAATGCCGGGTGACCGCCAATCTGGAAGTAGATGACCTTATCGTCGGTGTTCTCAACGTGCCAGATAACGTGGAGTTCGTTGCCGGCAAGGCGATAGGAAACGGCGAGGTTGAAGTGGAATGGATAGTTCTTGAAAGTCTCCTCGTTGTCGATGAGGGCGAAGGTAAGACGGTCGCCGGTCTTGCCTACGAGCTGGAAGTCAACGAGCTTGCCGAAGCCGTGGCGAGACAGGGTGTACTCCTTGTCGCCGATGCGGTAGGTGTTCTTCCACAATCCGCCTACGATAGGGAAGAGGAGAGGTGACTGTCCGCCCCAGAATTCCTTGTCGCCATCCCAGAGATATTCGTTACCATCAGCATCCTTGATGCTCTTGAGTTCTGCTCCGTGCGCTGAAATTTCAACGGTGAGCTGATCGTTTTTAATCTGTTCCATAGTTACAAATGTTTATTGTTTAGTTTATATTTCTGATTCTATTTTGTTTGTATTCTTTAATGCAAAGATATTGCAAAGGTACTATTTATTTTCGTAAAGAACAAAAAATGTGGAGTTTTTCTCTGTTGATAGAAGATATTTATCCGATTTTGTTAGTTTATCTCGAAAATTTGCAGTACTTTTGCAAGCCAATAGAAATAGAAACATATTAATATATAATTATAGATAGATACATATCATATATAAAAAGTATAATAAGGTATAGGAAAAAACTTAGTAATTAGTAAAAAGCATTTTAATTAAAAATGACAAGCAGTAATAAAGTGAAAGGCTTTGCGGCGGGCGTTGTAGCTGCCGTGTGTTATGGTACCAATCCTTTGGGCACGTTGGTGCTCTATGGTGACGGATTCAATTCCAGTTCGGTGCTCATCTATCGCTATCTACTGGCGGTATTGATGTTTGCCGTGGTGATGCTGTTCCGCAAGGAGAGTTTCAAGGTGAAGTGGGGACACATGATCCGTCTTGCCACGCTGGGCTGTATGTTCTCCCTCTCGTCGGCTACGCTCTACGTAAGTTTCCACTACATGGCGGCGGGAATAGCCAGCACCATCCTCTTCGTCTATCCCATCATGACGGCGATACTGATGACGGTGTTCTTCCATGAAAAGTTGACGTGGACCACCACACTCGCCATTCTGCTGGCTGTATCGGGAGTGGGCTTGCTCTATCAGGGCGACGGCAACGACAAGTTGAGCACGGCTGGTTTTGCGCTGGTGATGTGTTCGTCGCTGCTTTATTCGCTCTACATCATCTCGGTCAACCAGTGGAAGAATCCGGGCATGTCGAACATCAAGTTCACCTTCTACATTCTGGTGTTCGGACTCATCACGATGCTCATCTATTCGTTCATTGCGGGTGAGAAGATTCAGATGCTGCAAACTCCGGTGCAATGGGCTTATGCCGCCCAGCTTGCATTATTGCCAACGGTATTGTCGCTTTTCTTCATGACCATCTCCATCAATCTCATCGGCAGCACGCCAGCCGCCATCATGGGAGCCTTGGAGCCTGTAACGGCGGTAATCATCGGCGTCTGCATTTTCGGCGAGAGTTTCTCCCTTCAGCTTGCCATCGGCATCCTCGCCATCCTTGCTGGTGTAACGATTATCATAGCCAGGAAGAAATAAGATGGGGAAAATCCTAAGATACAGAGAAAGGTGTATCTTAGGATTTTTTATTGAGTGCTAGATGTTATTCTTCCGGATGATATTTCTCGATTAAAGTTTTGAGAACATCAATTCTCGCATTCAAAACTTTAATCTCATCACTTTGCTGCTTTATCAATTCATTGGCATTTTGCAAAGCCGCTTTTGTATCGGCCATATTGAAATCAACTTGCTGGTTGAGCTTATCAGTTCTATTTAAAACTTCGTAACTCATTTCCATAGATCTTGCCTCTACCGCTTTTATATGAGTTTCCAGATTCTGGCTTACCTGTGCCAGGCTATCGATGGTGTTCACCATGTTGCCTGAAATCGCTACCTCGCCATCATTGAAGGTAATCTCCTTGATGTCGTTGTGACCCAATGTTACTGTGGTGCCGTTACTGAGCGTAATCACCATATTGTATTCTTTCTGAGCGAAAGAGCTGACAGCTGTCATCAGCATAACTACCATTGCAAGTAAAAAGTTCTTTTTCATAATCGTCTGATTTTAAAATTGTTGTTAATGTTGAATTTTGAATGCGCCTTTTTCCGTCTTTACCACAAAGATGCCGTGTGGCAACTGGGTGAAGTCGATGTCGATGGTGCCCGAGTCTTTGGCCTTCAGGCTTTTTACTACTTTTCCATCCAGGGATACTACCAGCACTTTAGAACCGGCTGTCAGCCCAGAGAGTTTCGAGCCGAAACTGCTGGAGAAGCTAACCTGGTTGATTCCGGTGTCGCTCTCTGACGGGAAGAATTTGAACGACTTGACGTTAGCTGCCTCTACGGAGACAGACAGTCCCTTGTCGTTCTGGCAAACCAACAGGTTCTCCTTGTACTGGATGGTTGGATTGTCGGCGATGAAGAACTCATAAGAACTTCCCTCAACTGTGGTCACAACCATCTTGGGCTCGTTGTCAGCCTGTGCAATAACCGGCGACATCAACAGACCGCAAGCTAAAAGCAATCTGATCATTTTCTTTTTTCTCATAGTTCACAGTTTTTTGTTAGTAAAATTAATGGCAAAGATATGGATTTAATTTCAAATCAACAAATTCTGATGCGATTATTTTTATTTTCGAAGCGTTTTTTAACGCTTTCCTATCCCAACCTTATGACTTCCGCTACCCACGCTCATCAGGGGGAGGATTTTCTCTCATAGTCTTAGGATTTTTTATTGCATATAATTTTGTGATTACGATATTTTTGCTTACTTTTGCAGGATAGAATTAAAACGTAGGATTATGGAGAATGTGAAAAGAGTACCATACGGAGTTTCGGATTTCGTGAAAGTTGTGGAGCGAAATCAGTATTACGTGGATAAGACCATGTATCTGCCTCTTTTGGAAGAGGAGGCAGACAATCTCTTTTTTATTCGCCCTCGCCGTTTTGGCAAGAGCGTATTCATCAGCATGCTCCATGCTTATTACGACCTACGAACCCAGGATAGGTTTGATGCGTGGTTTGGTGATTTGTGGATAGGCAAGCATCCTACTCCCTTGCAGGGTAAATTCCAGGTTCTTCATCTCGACTTTTCGCAGGTAGGAGGCAGCATAGAAAAGCTTGAACAGAACTTCAATTTTTATCTGGGTGTGGAATTGGACGGCTTTATCCGGGATTATCAGGAATATTATAGCGAGTATGCGATTAAAAAGGTGGAAGAAACGGAAACAGCGACGGGCAAACTGGCTGTTATCCTGAACGAGGCGAAATCAAAAAGATACCCTCTTTACCTGATTATCGACGAATACGACAACTTCACCAACACCGTGCTTAACGAACAGGGTGAGGATGTGTATTGGGCAATCACCCATGCCGAAGGTTTCTATCGTGACATCTTCAAGAAGTTCAAGGGTAATTTCGACAGGATTTTTATCACGGGAGTAAGTCCCGTGACCCTGGATGATGTGACGAGTGGTTTCAACATCGGCTGGCATATTTCTACGAAGCCGGAGTTCAACCAGATGTTGGGCTTTTCTACGGAGGATGTTCGGGGGATGTTTACCTATTATAAGGAAAAAGGGGCCATCCGTCCGGATAGCGATATTGAGGCGATTATCAGTAACATGAAACCCTGGTATGATAACTATTGTTTCTCGGCGGATGCTTTGGAAAAACAGAGCAAGGTGTTTAATTGCGATATGATTCTCTATTATCTCCGCAATTACATGAGTTCGGGTGAGGCCCCGAAAGAGATGATTGATCCCAACACTATGACGGATTACAACAAGATGCGCCGGCTTATCAATCTCGACAAACTGGATGGCGACCGCAAGGGCATTATCAGAAATATTGCCGAGACGGGCGAGATAACCTGCAGGCTGGAGGAAACTTTCCCGGCACATCAGATTACGGATCCCGATGTTTTTCCAAGTCTGCTGTTCTATTACGGCATGCTTACTATCAAGGCCACCCGAGGGGATAAGCTGATTCTTGGGATTCCGAATAATAATGTGAGGAAGCAGTATTACAGTTATTTGCTGGAGATGTTTTCGGAAAAAGCGTATCTGAATACCAATCAGCTTACCGATTATTATTACGATATGGCGTATGATGGTAGATGGCGTGAGGGGTTGCAGTTTTTGGCAGATAGTTATGCTAAGGTTTCTTCTGTGCGTGATGGTATTGAGGCTGAACGCAATCTGCAGGGTTTCTTCATGGCGTATTTGAATCTGAACAATTACTATTATACGGCTCCGGAGCTAGAGTTGAATCATGGTTTCTGTGATTTCTTCCTTTTGCCGGATTTGACTCATTATCCAACGAAGCATAGTTATATCTTGGAGTTGAAGCTGATTCCTAAAAAGGAGAAAGGTATGACTGCTGAGGCTTATCAGTCTGCTATCCAAAAACAATGGTCAGATGCTGAAGCGCAAATCAAGCGATACGCTGAGGCTCCAAGGGTAGAAGCGCTTCGTCAGGGCACCCAGTTGCACAGAATCATCCTGCAATTTGACGGTTGGAAATTGTATAGGATGGATGAGGTGTAGAAGGGGGGATTTGTTCGGGAGTTGGAGTGACGAAAGTCGGGACTGGGGAGGATGAAAATAGGTTGGCAATAAAACGAATCAAGGCTGCCTCCGCAATGAAATCGGAGACAGCCTTGCAAGATTGAATTATAATCTTACCCTTTATTCTTCTTTATTTGGTTAAGGATTCCAGACAATGAATGATGCTTTTGCCCTTTCAGGGCGTGTGGAGCAAACTTGCGAAACTTCAATTATCTCAGAATATCCTTCAGCGCAAAGTTGGCGAGGATGCTGGTGCTCTGGCTCAGCATGCGGATGAACTCCTGCGCCGAGTTCTTCATGTACGCATCCTTCAGGATGTGGATGCAGCCATCCATCTCGTTGTCGGCAGCATCTATCGGAATCGCTCTCATGCCTTTTTCCAGGATGGTGGTGGATTCAGAAAGCACCGTTACCAGGTTGCTGCGATGCAAGAGGTCGAAGATGATGTTCACATTGTTCACCTCTACCATAATCTTGAAGTCGAGGTCCTTGCCGTCTATCAGATAGTCGAAGGCGTTGCGGGCCTGCAGACCCTTGCATGGAAGGATGAGGTCGTAACGCTCCAGCTCAGAGAGCTTGATGGATGAAAGACGCGCCAGGGGATGGTTCTCGTTCACAATCGCCGCTAGGCGGTTGCTGAAGATGGCTCGGCTGTCTATCGCCTTGTCTGTCTTCAGAGGCTTGAAGGCAAGTGCAAGGTCGAGTTCACGCTTCTTCAAACCATCCATCAGTTCCTGCATCGAACGGTACTGGATGTTCAGCTTCACGTGAGGATAAGCATGGAGGAAGGCGATGAGCGTTTCTGCCATGATGTTGCTGAAGGAGTAGGTGACGCCGATGTTCAGTTCGCCGGTGAGCATCTCCTTCAGGTCGTTCATGTGGTCAACGCAAGCCATGGTGCAGTTTACGGCATTCTGGGCATAGGGAAGAAGCTCTTTTCCTGCCTCGGTGAGATAAACCTCGTGCGAGTTACGTTCGAAGAGCGGCAAGCCTATTTCCTGTTCCAGATGCGAAATCTGCTGCGAGAGGGTGCTCTGCGTGATGTAGAGCTTGCGTGATGCTTCCGAGAAATTGAGCGTCTCGGCTACCTTCAGAAAATATTTGAGTTGTCGTATTTCCATTTTCCTTTTTTCACTAGTCTTATAATTACGCGTGCAAAGATAAAACTTTTATTTTAATTAGCCCTGCTTTCGGGCAAAATAATCAGATGAATCTTGTAATCCGTGGGTTTCAATGTTCCACAGATTACACAGATTTACACAGATTACACAGATTAATACAGATTACGCAGATTGACGCAGATTAACACAGATTTATTTTCGCAAGCGAAGATTTTGTAAGTGAAAAGAAAAATCTGTGTTAATCTGTGAAATCTGTGGGAGATGAAAAACTATCTTACTTGATTTCCACTTCGTGCAGATCCACGAATTCGCCATTCTTCTTCTTTCTCTCCACCAGCATGTTGAGCAGCTTGCGCTTGCGGTTGTCGGCGATGAAGCGGCGGAAGAATACATTAGGAATGGCAACACCCAGGGCGATGCAGATGATGGCGAGCGAAGCCTTGATCAGGTTGTTCATTCCCACGGTTACCTCGCCTACCACGCCGTGCATGTCGATGAAGGCAAACAGGGCACGATACATCAAAACTCCAGGTACCATTGGGATGACGCTAGGAATGGTGATGCACTGGTGAGGGGTGTGGAACCAGTGGCGTGCCTTGATGACGATGACGCTGATGAGCGCAGAACCGGCAAGCGAACCGATACTCAAGCCCATGTCGAGACCGATGTTGCCATTGGATGGACCCAGGTTGACGAAGTTGCGGAAGCAAACGGCGATGATACCGCCCACTGCCACAGCTGGCAACAGGCGTCTAGGTATGCTGAAGATGGTAGAGAAGCCCATGGCCGATACGGCTGCCGCGATGGCGAACTCCCAGTATTCGTGGTGAGGAGTCATGGTGAGATCCTTCACGAAGTTGTCGATGTGGCAAACCTGGATGGCAAAGGCAATGCCGAATGCCATGGCAAAGATCATCAGCAGGGTGTTCAGGGCGCGAACCATTCCCACCTCTATGTAGCCGTCGAGCATGTCGCTCACGAAGTTGATCAGTGGAACTCCCGGCACGATGAAGAGGGCGCACGCCATCAACGGGTGCCAAGGGGTGTCTGAATGCATGAAGCCCGGAAGGGCGGCTGCGATGGATGGGTCGAGCGAAAGGAACGAGGTGAGCCACGCAATCAGCGTTGCCACGAATGCCGAAATTCCGATGGCCACATAGTTGTTGCAGCCCTTGGTAGGCAGGAACATTCTCAGGCGGAAGCCCAGGATGGCTGCCAGGGAGCAGAAGAAGAACGCTGGCCAGTCGCAACCAAACTGGATGCAGAATCCGCCGCAGGCAAATCCGCCGCCTATTGCCACCTGCCATGGGGTGAAGCTGCGTGGGGTAGCCTTGATGTCGTTCAGGGCCTGCTCATACTGTTCGAGCGAATAGTTTTCCTTGATGGCTGTCCAGGTGAGCTTACTTACCTGCGAAATGGAGGTAAGGTTGATGCCGTGCTTCTCGCAGCGCTGGAATTTGGAGAAGGAATGCTCCTCGTCGCTATAATTCACCATCAGCACATTCCAGTTGATGTAGAGGTGCATGTAGCGTTCGTCGAGTCCGAGGAAAGCTGCTGCACGCTTCATCGTTCGCATGATGCGCGATGTGTCGGCAGCACTCTCCATAAGGATGCTGCCGGTGCGTAACAACAAGTCGAGTTTTCTTCTCAGTTCTGTTTCTGCTATTTCCTTGCAGTTGCAGTTGTCAATACCTTTCTCTGCGCAGTCGCAGGTCTTCATGTTTTTTTCTTCCATATATTTAATTTATCCGAATACGAAAATGATAATCTGAATGGTTACGATTCTGAGGAACATGGCAAATGGATAAACATTCGCATAGCCCACAGATGGTGCATCTGCCGAAGTCTGCTCACGTACGTAAGCCAGGGCAGATGGGTTGGTGTTGGCGCCTGCCAGCACTCCGAGCAATGTATAATAGTTGATGTGGAACACGTATCTTCCGATGATGCCGCCTATGATGATTGGAATCATGGTGATGGCAACGCCGTAGAGAATCCAGGTCATTCCGCTTTCTGAAGCCACGGTCTGGATAAACTGTTCGCCGGTGCCCAGTCCCACGCAAGCCAGGAAGATGCAGATGCCTATTTCGCGGAGCATCAGGTTGGCCGAGATGGTGTTGTAGGTAACGAGGTTGTACTTCGGACCGAAGTAACCTATCAGGATAGCAACTACCAGTGGACCGCCGGTCAAACCGAGGCGCAGGTTCTCGTTGATGCCAGGGATGAAGAATGGGATGTTTGCCACGATGCAACCCAGCATGATGCCCAGGAAGATAGGAATCAGGTTAGGGTAGTTGAGGCGCTTCATCTGGTTACCCAAAACCTTCTCGGTATGGGCGATGGCAAGCTCTGTACCCACCACGGTGACACGGTCGCCCAACTGCAGCTTCAGCTGTGGAGTAGCAATCAGATCTACACCATTGCGGTTAACACGGGTAATGTTGGCGCCGAGGTTTGAACGGATCTGCAACTGGCTGATGCTCTTGCCGTTGATGCCAGGCTTGGTGATGCGGATGCGGCGGGTAATCAAATCCTCGCCAAACTTCTCCTCGCTCACCTGTACCTTCTCGCCGAGCAGGGCGATGACTGGCTCTTCTACGGTAGGGTTGGCTACAATCTGCAGAATGTCGCCCTCGTTAATCCGGGTCTGACCGTTCACCACCTCATCGTGCCTATCGCTATCTTTGCGGATAATCTTGGAAACCATGAAGTCGCGCTTCAAGATTTCTCTCATCTGCTTGATGGTGTCGCCGAATACCATCTGGTTGGTCACCTGCACGGAGAAGGTGTTCAGGGTCATCGCCTCCAGGTGTCCCATGCCGCGCTTGGCAGCAGCTTCCTCCTCGCTCTTATTAATACGTAACGCGTACCTTAATATAATAAAGGAGAGGATAACGCCGAGCACACCCATAGGGTAGGCGATGGCGTAGCCGGCTGCGATAGAAGGGGCGTCGATGTGGCGCAGGTCGCTGAATGCCTGCTGGGCAGCACCGAGTCCCGGGGTGTTGGTAACGGCACCCGAGAGAATACCAGCCATAGAAGTGATGGATGTTCCCGAGAACGAGAAGATGGCGAGGGTGGTAACGATGCTCAATGCCACCACGATGATGCTGAGCAGGTTGAGACTCTTGCCGCCGTTCTTGAACGAAGCGAAGAAACCTGGTCCTACTTCCAGACCGATGGAATAGACGAAGAGAATCAATCCGAACTCCTTGAGGAAGTGGAGCAGATGCTCATCGAGATTGAGAGAGAAGTGACCGAAGATGAGGCCGATGAAGAGAATCCAAGCCAATCCCAGGGAAACACCCTTCACTCTCAACTTTCCTAAACTCAAGCCCAGGGTGATGACCAACGCCAAGATCAGCACGGAGTGGGCTACTCCGCCTCCCCATAGGTCAGGGAAGCCATAAAACAGATTTTTTAAGATATCCATATTCTTATATTATATGTTATTGATTTCTTATTTTTATTTCTTCTTTTATATGTTATTGGTTTCTACCATAACTACTTTCGCCATCTTCTATGCTTGTTGTAGTATTTTACTATACTCGCATATCTCTGATTTTCGATTGCAAAGTTATGGATAAAATCGAAAGCAAAAAAGGATTGGCGTTGGAATGAGTCGATTTCTGCTATAAGCATTTTCGATAGAAAATAAAGCGGATGGATGGGGATTTTGCTGGGGAAAGGAAAAGTTTTCGGGGAAATAATAGATTTTTATGAGAAAGTAGGCACTATTTTGCGGAATTTATTGTAACTTTGCCTTCAGATTTAGTTATTGGAAAATTGAATTGAAAATAGAATAGTAAATATCGAATAATAAATGGATAAGATGATAACAGATACTCCAAGAGAAAAGGAATTGGAGACCAGAGACGAGCAGTTTCTTGCCGAGGTGAAGGACAAGCGGATTGCCGTGCTGCTTTCGGGCGGCGTAGATAGTTCGGTGGTGGTGTGGGAATTTGCCCGTCTGGGCTTGCATCCTGACTGCTTCTACATCAAGATTGGACCGGAAGAGAAGGAGGAATGGGACTGTTCTTCTGAGGAAGACCTGGAGATGGCTACAGCCGTGGCACGCAAGTATGGCTGCAAACTGCAAGTGATTGACTGTCATCAGGAATACTGGAACGAGGTGACTCGCTACACCATGGATAAGGTGAAGGCGGGATTCACTCCGAACCCCGATGTGATGTGCAACAGGCTCATCAAGTTTGGTGCCTTCGATGAGAAGATGGGGCACAACTACGACCTCATCGCCACAGGTCATTATGCGCAGACCGAGACGGATGAGAACGGCGATAAATGGCTCGTAACGAGTCCTGATCCCGTGAAGGACCAGACCGATTTTCTGGCTCAGATAGAGAGTTGGCAATTACGAAAAGCGATTTTCCCTATCGGTCATCACATCAAAAATGAAATTCGTGAGATAGCCGAAGAGGAGCATTTGATTAATGCCAAGCGCAAGGATAGTCAAGGAATTTGCTTCCTGGGGCAGATTAACTATAACGATTACATCCGCCGATACCTGGGCGAGAACCCGGGCGATGTGATTGAGATGGAGACGGGCAAGCGCATCGGCGGCCACAAGGGTTTGTGGTTCCATACCATCGGCCAGCGCAAGGGGCTGGGCTTCGGCGGCGGTCCTTGGTTCGTGATTAAGAAGGATGTGGAGAACAACATTCTGTATGTGAGTCATGGTTACGACCCTCAGTCGGCGTACAAGCAGGATTTCCCCCTTCAGGATTTCCATTTCCTCACCCGCGAGGTATCGATGCAGAAGGTAACGTTCAAAATTCGCCATACGCCGGAGTATCATCCTGCTACTATCGAAAAGCTCGAAGATGGCAGATGGATGATTCATTCTGAGGAGGCGATTCACGGCGTGGCTCCCGGTCAGTTTTGCGTAGTGTATGATGAGCATCATCATCGCTGCTATGGTTCGGGAGAGATTACGGTGTAATATAAGGTGAGATTACTGTAGTTAAATGAGATTAAGGTGGAGCTTTTTCTTCTTGAATTTCGAAAAATGGGGATTTCCTAATTAATGGGGATTCCCCATTTCTTTTTTTCTTATTACCTTTGCACCCGATTTTAGAATGATAACAAAAAAGATAACGAAGAAGATAATAAAAAACAGGATATTATGAATCGAATCGTAATGATGGCGATGGCGGGTTGCGGCATCGTCTTGCCCGTATCGGCTCATGAGGCAACTGTGGCTGATGCAGCCCATGCGGCAACAACAGCTGCTAAAGCTGATGCTGCCCCAACTGCTGCCCATGCCGAAAATACTTCCCTATCGGATAGCAGTAAGGTATTTGATATTGACGAAGTGGTGGTGGTTTCACAACCCAAGGAGGTGATGCGACTCCGCCAGCAGGCACTCAGCAGCACTTCGATGAGCAGCTCGCTGATGAAGAAAATGGGAGCCTCTGATTTGAGAGACCTTTCACTTTTTGTTCCCAATTTCGTGATGCCGAATTACGGCAGCCGACTCTCTTCTTCAGTTTACGTAAGAGGCATCGGAAGCCGTGTCAACAGTCCTGCCATCGGACTCTATCTCGATGGAATCCCCGTGATGAGCAAGTCGGCTTTCAATCTCCACAACTACCAGTTGAGTAGGGTGGATGTGCTCCGCGGTCCTCAGGGAACCCTCTACGGCCAGAATACGGAGGGCGGATTGGTAAAAATGTATTCCTACAATCCCTTTGATTATCAAGGCTCTGAGGTAAAGCTCAGCTACGGCAGCAAGTATTATCGCAACGTAGAGGCAGCCCATTATCATAAGTTCAATAATCATCTCGCCCTTTCCCTGGCGGGCTTCTACGAGGGAGGAAAGGGATTCTTCAGAAACACCTTTACGGGCGAACGTTCCGACCAATATGATGAGGCTGGCGGCAAACTGCTGCTCAAGGCACGGTTCAATTCGGGCTGGAAGATGGATGTGCTTGCCAATTACCAATACGTAGACCAGAATGGATTCCCTTATGGCAAGCTGAACCTGAAAACCGGAAAGGCGGATTTGCCTGCCTCTACCTTCCCCGGCACCTATAGAAGAAACAATCTCATTTCGGGTTTCAAACTGGGCTATTCGGGCAGGGGCTTCGACTTCTCTTCCGTCTCCAGCTACCAGTATCTGAAAGACCGCATGCTCATGGATCAGGATTATCTCTCTGCACCCTACATGCGAATCCTGCAGGAGCAGCTTCAGAACTCCTTCACCCAGGAAATCTCCTTCAAGAGCAATCGTGCCGTGGGCGGATTCTGGAATTGGGCCGTGGGCGGCTTCTTCTCCCGACACTGGCTGAAGACCAATGGCCCCGTGTTCTTTGATGAGGCGATGACCACGCAGATAGGTAACCCCATTCAGCAGCAGATGTATTCCGCCATCCATGCTTCGATGGTGAAGAAGATGATGGATAAGGGAATGCCCGAGGCTGCGGCTAAGGCGGCTGCTGCGGCTGCGATAGAGAAGGCGGGCGGCATCAGCATGGCGGTGAGCATGGGTGCTCCGGGCGTTTACCATACGCCGCAAACCAACCTGGGCTTCTATCACGAGAGCAATTTCAACCTCACCTCCCGACTGGTGGCTACGCTCGGCATCCGCTACGACCTGATGCACACCAGCATCCATTATCAGTCGGCTGCCTTCATGGCAATGACGGCAAACATGATGGGGCAGAAGGCCACCTTTACCCTGAAGAGTGCCCTGGATGGAAAGGCGAAAGATGATTACAGTCAGCTCTTGCCAAAGATAGGAATCACCTACCAGCTTGATGACCAGCAGAGCAATCTCTACGCCACCATGAGCAAGGGCTACCGTGCCGGAGGATACAATATCCAGATGTTCAGCGACATTCTGCAAACCGAACTGAATGCCCACCGCCAGCAGGCGATGCGTGGCGATTACGACGTGCCTCATACGCCGGAAGATTATGAAAAGGTGAACCAGACGATTTCGTACAAGCCCGAAGTTTCCTGGAACTACGAGGTGGGAGCCCATCTCAATCTTTTCGACCATGCGCTCCATTTCGACCTGGGTGCCTTCTACATGAAGGTGAAGAACCAGCAGCTCTCCGTGATGGCTGGCAACTACGGCTTCGGAAGAATGATGGTGAATGCCGGAAAGAGCCACAGCTGCGGCATTGAGGCTGCCCTGCGCGGACAGCTTGCCAACGGCAATCTCGACTGGATGCTGAATTATGGTTACACCCGAGCCGAGTTTGATGAATACACGGATAGAGAAGGAGATAAGGCCGTGAGCTACAAGGATAAGAAGGTGCCTTACGTGCCGGAGCACACCCTTTCGGCGATGGCAGATTATCGCCTGCAGTTTGATTCCAGTCTCTTGCGCAGCATGGTTCTGGGTGCCAACGTCAACATGCAGGGCAAGATTTATTGGGATAACGCCAACAGTTATGGTCAGGATATTTATGCCGTGTTGGGTGCGCATGTGGCCTTCGATTTGGGCAAGGTGCAGTTGAATCTGTGGGGCACACTCGCTTGCTGCTTCGCAGAGGGCCGCGCCAATGAGCGCATTGGCATCACCGACACCATAGTTCACGTAGAGCGCCGAAAGACCACACTGACCACCAAAGTTGGCAGCGCCACCACGGAGGCAGACGCGAAAACCGGATGTACCTTCTACGCTGTTCCAAAAGTAGCAAGTCCAATAGGTTGACTCTGTACCGCCAATTGCTGTCGGGAAATTCTCGAGATTGTCTAAGGAGAGGCGTGTGATGAAGCCTTCACCTTTGCCTGGTGACTTGCTCATCGCCTTCATGCCAGTTGCAGATCCGAGCGTCCACGTACCATAGATTGATGGCGCAACCAGGTGCGTCATGGAGTTGTCGGCATTGACTCGACACTGCTCATCATCCATGAGGCGCCAGAGGTTGCCGAATGGATGCTTCAGACCGAAGAAGCATGGAATCTTGGCAGTATAGACGGTATTGCCTGCGTCATCCTTCACTGCATAGGTACCTTCTCCGCAGGCATCACCCAACTCTGTACCTGCGCTCATTGGCAAGATAGGGTTGTATGAGTTGTATGTATCCCAGTTTGGCATGGTTGTCGTGCCCATGCCAAGACCACCCTGATAGAGTCCATTAGCATCCTTGTTGGCATTGTAGGTATTCTGAACGTAGTGAGTACCGAAAATCACGCTGAACAGAATGCTGATAACTGTCGTGTGTCTCATTGACGTAGAGAGCCACCCCTTGCCGTTTTTGCGGGCTGCAGCTCGGAAAGCTTCAGAAGTCAAGTTAGTTGCCGGCTTGCCCAGCAATGTGCGGTTCTTGGAATCAAGAGTCGCATCGTTATTGCCTCCACGGTAGTTAGTGCTTGTATTCAGATAGCTGACCATGCGGCCAGTGCTGCGCTCAATTGTAGCGAAGCCTGCTGCTGACATGCTGGCAATAGGTATCTCGTAGTTGAACTCGCCAGGGATAGGTTTCAAGCCTATCTGCTCGTAGTGCAGACCGCCTACCTCCTTGATGACGATGTAGAACTTGCGGCCCCAGCCCCACTGATAGTGACCTTCTGTACCGTCGAGCTTGGCAGCTGCTCCGGTCGCATACTTGTGATGATCCTTGCTGTCGAGTTTCTTGCGGCTGTGGTCGTTCTGCACGAGATATGCACCAAGACCGAGCGCATAAGGCAGCTCTCTGAGGATTTCTAGCGAACCGATGGTTGTTGCAGCCTTCGGTGTACCATTCGCTGTATTCCACACTCGGCCGCACCAGGCATGCTGACCGACAGCAAGGTCAGCCTTAAGCGCATCCATGCCGATTGTAGTGACATTGCCATTCTGGTCTGTCAGCAGCACACTCTGATTGCTGTTGACGGTTGTGACTTTAGTCACCGAATTGAATTTTTTACCTTCCATAATTATTTATGTTAAAAATGTTACATATTATAGTTACCAATTCAAATCCTTCTCTCCAGTCCAAAATACACCTCTTCCTATACCGGATTTGTCTGGTACTGGGTTTAGCCATTCTGGGTTTGCGTACACACAATTTACAGATGCACCGCCTACTAATTCATGCCAACCGCCAATGTCGCAAAAATGTACCGTCTGTCTGTCGTTTCCGTTAATAACTCTCCATTCCTTACCATTGCCCATGCCCGAAAAAGCATAATAGTAATCTGATGGGGCGTTAAAAACCACAACGTCGATAGGCATACCCGACAAATCGTCAGTATTTGATGGGCTGTAAAGCGGTACGTAGTAGAAAGTCTTATTATCTGAGGTCTTGCCTGTTTTGAGGCTTACATACGTTCCTGTCTGATCCGCTCCTTTTGAATACACATACATATATGCACCTTTAACGACGGCCATAATCTTTTCCCTGTGCCCAAACATTCCACGGCAAAGTACGTCACTTGTGTAAAATCGGTTGCTTCGCTTTTTTTCGCTGTTGTAGCCCTGGCTGTACATATCGCCATCAAACCACATTCGCCCATCGCTTCCAAAGGTGATATTGCCCACGACTTCGCCTTTATCATTCACGCAATTTAGCCTTTTGAAACTTCCGCTTACGCCTTTCATGGTCCCGCTAAATTCGCTATCGCCTGTAACCTTAATGCCATTGAAAGTACCTTTGTTGCAAATTACGTCACCGTCCTTCGCTATGAAGACGATGTTGCCCTGCTCATCCGACATTTCGATGACCTTGACTCCCAGGTTTTCAACAAGCTGATATTGAGTCAAGATGATTTTGGCAATTACCATTTCAATCGGGCTGCCAAGCCTCCAATAATGATTGTTTTGGTCCTCATCGCTGCCTGGGAAGTTGGTTTCAGACTTGATGTGACTCTTGATGCAGCTGTAATAGCCGCTGTTGTAGATAACGACATCTTTCCACTCCTCACCGGAAGCACCGCACTGGAAGTCATAGCCAATACCGCAATTATCCCAAGACTGAGGACCGCGAAGTGTTGCGCCGGTTTCGCCTCTCTTGCCATCCTCGCCATCGGCTATTGTCTTGACAGGTATCGTATATTCGTATGTAACATTCTCGACTTTGACTGCTAAAGCTAAATTGGTATTGACATCAATATTCGCTCCTATCACTACAATAACTCTCTTTCCTCTGTCGTTGTTAATCACACTAGCCTTAACAGAGCTGGCGTAATTAGATGGGACACTCACTCTAACAGAACAAGCTAATTCAACTCCTGCTTTGTAAGCTCTCACGTCAACAGCATACGTGCCGGCGAATGGACTTTTCTTGTGTACGATAGCTGGCATTGAAATCTGTATGTTGATGGCATCCTTGCCAGCGGCTCCATCAGCACCCTTCACCTTATTCCATTCATAAGCAGTGAAGTCTTCAGGGTCTTCCTTCGTGGTGTTGTTGCATGTACCAATGTATGCATACTGGTCACCATCGCTGCACGATGTAGAGAAAGAATTATCAGAGTTGTCTGGAGTATTGCACCAGGCAATGTGATAATAATATTGCACGGCATCTACACCATCCTTACCTGGTGTACCAGGTTCTCCCTGCGGTCCCTGAATCTTGCCCAGCTTATACCATGTAGCCCCCGTATTGTTGTAGATATCTCCATTATAGATATAGCATTCACCCTTCTCTGATGCCTGTAAGTTGTAGTAGAGAACATTACCAGACTGTACGGACAGACTAACTACAGTAGGGCTATTGCATCCACTTCCATGCTGCCCCTTCAGACTGCTAGCGTCTGAAGAAGTGTTCAACAAGACAGGATAGTCACCTGGGATAAAACACGTAGGGTTACTGTCAAGCGCAGCCTGCAGCGCAGCGCAATTGTCGTAGATAGCGCTTGCCTCACCTGTGATGCTGATAGAAGTACCATCTTTTCCGTCCTTGCCATTCTCACCAGGTTCGCCCTGCGGCCCTTGCGGACCTTGTCCGCCTGTACAGCAGACAGGAGTTGTCTCAGCAGAGGTACCATCGGAGTAGTAGATGATGGACTTAGTCCAGATGTATCTGCCGTTCACCCACGCTGGAGACTTACCCTTGGTCCATGCACCTCCGGTGATGGCCGTAGAAGATGTGGAAGAGTAGTAGCACTCCTCGATGCGGTCTATGCTCCTTGCTACGGACAAACACATAGGCGTGGACACCTTCTCATTGCCATCGGTGTAGTAGATGTGCGTTCGGCTCCAGATATAGTAGCCTTTGCGCCACTTGGGTGCAGTTGTCTGCCATCCCTCTGTCGGTGCAGTTGTCTGACTTGTTGACTCGGCATATTCCACATCGGTGTTGGATATGCCGACACCGACGCGGAGAAACTTAATCACTCTTGTTATAACACTCATAGGCTATTTAACCGATTGAATTGTTAATGCTACGTTGCTGTAACCTGCGTGAATGCAGTCTGCTCTCGTCACTGCGAACGAACTCAGCTGGACAGTAGGCTTGCGAGAGGCTTCGGTATTGAGGACAACGCCTGACGCTGACTTCAGCGTGAAATAGAACTTAGACTCAATGGTCTCAGACTTGCCTCTGACAATCAATCTCGGTGTATAGGTTACACTGCCATTGCCTACCTCGTCCTCATTTATAGACTCATCTACCGGAGTAGGGTTAGGCTCAATGTCATAAGGATCAGAAGCGTCGATAACAGTCTGGAAGTCGAAGCCTAACATGTTGTCCTTGCCCATGCTATTGCTGTTGTACACCTCAACCATATACTCACGGGTGCAATCGACTTCAGTTGCCTTGACCGTGATAGTCTTGTCATTTTTTCCTGGAATCTCCTCCCAGCCGGTGATACTGTTAACTGCTCTATACCACTTGTAAAACAAGCCAGTTGTCAGAGTCTTGTTGCCCTGCGTCACCTTTGCTTCAAGCTGGCAGCTATCATCCTTGCTGCTAAGGACAAAGTTATGCGTATCGTTTGCCGGTGCCTTGATTGAGACTCGATAGGCTACACCGGTGTATGGGCCGACTGGTATCTTATATACAGCCTGCACCTCATCGGTAATCTCCTGCTGATTAGATCTCTCAGAGACGGTTCCCACCATCTTGATGTTAATAGCAGAATAATTTGAAGCTTTGACCAAGTTATTGCAGATCTTCAAGCCCCAATAGAACTGTGAAGCGCTAGGTCTGATTATCTCAAAGAGACCGTCGAAGAGGCCTGTTGACTTGCCTGCGCTGTTGAACGGAATCTCCGTATCATTAAAGAAGAACTTCATAGATACAGGCGTTGTGACGCCATCCGCAGTACGGGAAGAGATGATAACGAAGTAGAGCGTCGGCTGCGATTTAGAGAAGTCAGGATAGACGGTGACCACGTCACCGTTCTTCTGATACTCCTGATAGAGATCTCCGTCCGGAGACTGGATAGATGGGGTAAAGGTTCCCATCTTCTGGATGAACGTGATGTTCACCGATTTGCTTGCGCTACTCATTTTCTCCCTCCTCTCTCATGATGAATCTGCTGTCTGTAGCCACTGGCAGCTTGTTGCATACCTCGCCTTTCTGCTCCTTGTATGCTGTCTTGCCGTCCATGGCAATAGCACCTATGTTCGACAGTGTACGCTCGAATTCAATTGGATCTCCGAGTGGCAGAATGTCCTGGCACCAGAGGATGAAGTTGCCATCCTGCAACTCTGTTCTGTCTTCGGTCAGCTGGAGGAACTCCACGACCTTGCGGTTCGCCTTGATGTATCTTTCCATGTCAATGAAATTTAATTAATGAAAAATAAATGGATTGCCGTCTGCATCCACGAAAACCTTGCCGTCTGCGTCCATGGCTAAAGCAAGAGGATTGAGATCCTTCACTTCCATGGCGAGGATAGCCCCTCTGCCAGGGTCTAGCAGTTCTGTTGGTACTGCTGGCTCCATGCCATGGCCAACGAGAACAGGATTTTCGAAATTGATAGAATTATTCGGAGCCATCCACCAGAGGACTTGCAGCTCTCTTGTTGGGTTCTCGATATCGCCTTGATTGTCGAAGATAGTAGCCTTCGGATTGACCATTTTCGTTTCCGGAAGCACCTCGTCAACGAGGTCTATCATGTCGTAGTCATAGAACGGGATTCTGCGGACGATGTTGACAATCTTGTACGGAGTTGCATCGCTGAGTTCTACGCTTGCAGGATTGCCTGCTGCAGAGTATTTGGCTCGGCAGCGGATGCAGATGCGCTTGCCCATCAGAGAGCGGTCTAGCGTAACGGATGCACCGTCTTCTGATATCTTGATCTCCAGGTCGTCTGCAGTAATTGCCGAGAATTCCCCCCGACTTCTGAGAATCTCCCAAACAAATTGACGCTTGCTCTTAGCGCACTCTTCTGTGCCTATTCGCAAGGAGGCATTGATGATTTGCTTGTCTGTGTCACGAAGCGGATTGTAGTAGCGGTCACCGCTTGACAACAGCAGCGTCGGCTTGTAAATGGTTCCATTCTTGCATCTGATGGAGTAGTCCATTGTGATGTCTCGAACCTTGTTGGTTCGGGTATCCAGGAACTTCGCCTTGAATCTGAGCAATATCGGCTTCTGCGGTGCTCCGTTGATGTACCACAGAAGTTTTCCGGCATCATTGCCGGACGATGTGATAACATACTTTTTAGGTGTAGTTACCAACGCATTACCCTCTACTCCGTTCTCCACCCTGTACCAAGCGATATCAGCCAGCTCGCTGTTGACACGACCGTTTCTGAGGATGCCATCTCTGTCTATAATGCTGATGATAGGCTGCAATGCGCATGGCGTCAGCTCATAATTAGGAGAATACTCATCCTGGTCAGCATCATAGGTCTGCTCTAGCGTTACACTGCCTGAGACAGATTGTGATAAATTAATCTGAAGAGGCGTGTACTTAAATTCTATTCTCTTGTATTTCATGCTTTTCGCAATTAATTATATTCAATTGTGACGGAATCCTTGTCGACTTCCTTACCAAGACCGTCTCTTAACCTAACTGTAGCCGTGAATCGAATCTTAGGCGGAACGCCCTCGCTATCTATAGAGAGGTCTGATTGCGTGAGCACTATCGCCTTGCCAGCCTTGGAGCCTACCTCGACAGCCCAAATGTTGTCACTCGTGACTCTCTGATTGCCGTTGCGGTCCTCGGTATAGCGAGTCCAGGCGACATCAGACTCCAGGATATCGCCTGTCACGTCCTGGCCGTAGAGCGTAGCGACGATGGTCAGAGGTGCGCGGAAGCAGTCGAAGTCATAGACAGTCTCGTCCTCAAGGAAGTCAACTGAGAATGCCGGATTGCCCTCAATCATTGCCCAGTCGGTGTTGTTCCACCGAGGAACAGTGTGCGTGCCAGTTTTCTGGCATCGCCACTTGCAGCCGGTGTACCAGACATCAGAGGTCTCATATTTGCCGGTGTCCGGATTGACCTCTGCGCAATAATATGTTGCGCTGGCATCGAACAAGCCTCTATCCACATAGGTGACTATCGGCTTGCCATGATAGTCAATCTGTATGATGTCCTGCGTGACGATGCCTGCGGCATAGATGTAATCTCTGCCCTTGACAAGCGGCAGGTCCAGTGCCTTGACGAAGTCAGGCAGGTCTCCGAAGGTCATGCCATAGTTGTAGTCCTCGAGAATCGGCTTGGTGACGCCTGTCAGCTTGACGATGCGCCCTTCAGAGCTGGATATGTAGAAGCAGCTCTGAAGAGACTCGACAGTCTGATTGCCATACCTGGCAATATTCATCAGCTCGCATGGCGGAAAGTTCTTGCCACCTGGAACTTCGCTGTCAGCGTATAATGTGACCTCGATGTAGTTCTTGGTCGCATTGACGCTGTTGATGCGCATCCATGAGGTGTAGTACTTCGCCTCCGTTCCATTCTGGACTGCTGAGAGGATATTGTTGACGATGCCTCGAATGACATTGCCCTCATGCTGAGCTGTGAAGTAGCCGTCATACTTGCTCTTGAGGTGCAGGCCATAGGTGTTCTCGCCCAGATCATCGATGCGCTCGATGGTGTCGCTCTCGGTGAAGTACTGATCACCCTCCAGGGCAGACAGCCTGTTGACGATAAGCTCCATGACCTTCATGTAGCTTCGGACGGTGATGCTCTCGACTTCAGCGTTGCCACTTGCGTCTATCTGCGCTCCCTTGCCTGCTACAAGGGAACTGAAGAAGCTGCCGAACTGGGCACCACCTTTGAAGCTCGCCATCTGCTCTGCTATGAGTCCGCGCATGAATGTTATCATGCCTTTTGCTGCATCATCATGCTGCTTGCTCAGATACTTGTCTGAGGTCTCATCAGCGCAGAAGTGAAGCAGTGAGAGGAAGGCGTTACCGATGCGGTATGCAGTATTGGCTTGCAGTCGCCTCTCGTCTCTGATGCCCTCGAACTGTGTCTGAAGGGCTTCCTTGGTCTGATTTTCTGCCATTTTTACTTTTTGATGCAAAGATAATACATCTATCGAACCGATAAAAATACGCTCTAGAGGTTGCGGGCCGCACCGATGCCGGTGAACATCTCGGTGATGGCTGATGCCATCAATCCCTGATAGCGCTCACCGTAGAACGCTGCCTCATGCTCGTTGAGCTTCATGACAGATGAGTAGTACTTGCGGCTGAACCAGTCGCGCGGACCCTTCGGGTCTCCGCCTGCGACACGTCCGCCCCATGCCGGACCTACCTTCTTTGGCTTGTCAAGCCCCTGCTCCTCTCGGTATTCTGCACCGAGGAAGTTGAGATCACCGCCATTGATACGCTTAATTTTTGCGCCCTTGGTCCATCGGTACCACTCATGGGCTGGCCCTACGCCTGCAGCGACGTAGATACCGTACATCATGAAGTTATGTTCTATGGTCGTTGTCGAGCCCTGCTCGATATGCGCCTTGATGCTGCGGTAGAGTGCTCCGGTGTCGATGGTGCGCAGGCGCTCCATGCGCTCACGCCAGAAGTCGCCCATGGCATCAGCCCAACCATGCTCGTATCTGAGGAGGTCATCTATTGCTGACTTGTCTGCCATAAGCTCTCATCGTATTGTATGTCTATCGGCTCATCTGAATTGACCATAAAATATAGACCTGTGACTCCGTTCATGCTATATCTGCCCAACTCACTTGAATAGACCTGATGAAGGTCCAGGAACTCCATCTGCCCATCGTATGCCTCCCGATGCTGGTCATGCAGCATTCTGGAGAGGAACTGTCTGAAGATATATCTGCAGATGTTCAGCTTCTCCTCTCTGTCTGCCATGTCATCACGCTTGTAGGCTGCGAGGATCCAGACTGTATAGACGTTGCGGTCGAAGAATCCTCCACCGGCTGAGTGCGTGTTGGAATCGACGGTGTCTGAGACCATGATGAAGTTGGAAGCCTTGCGGAACAACTGCATCACGCCCTGTACGGAATCAGGTCCTGAGCAAGTGGTTGCGACAAAATTATAAGCCTTGCACGTCTTGTTTTCGGCAGTTAATTGCTGAAAATAAGCGATGGAATCGAATGTTTTCTCTGTCATGTTGTTTATTTTTTCATCTGTTTGCGGTATTCCTCAGCTTCCCTGGCCTTGGCATCCAACTCGCTGAGCGCATCCCAACAGGCGGCATCATAGACCGCCTGCAGCTTGGTGATGTCACCATCGGTGAGTGCTCGGATCTGCGCCTGCATTGCAGGCAGCAAGTCCTCCGGCTTCAACTCGCCACCTTCCTTGGCCGGCTTGAAGAAGTTCGGAAAGTTGAGAGCGAAATATTCCTTGACGCTCGAGAACCACATGAAGACTCCGAGAAGTTCATAAGGCTCAAAATTGGCGGTTTCATCGGTGGAACCGTCTTCGGTTCTGTACATGAGGTGCGCCATCTTCTGAAGGAATCTGTCTTCATGCTGAAGCATGAACAACTGGTAGTTCTTCTCGATGTTGAGATAATCGAAGAAGCTGATGTCACGAAGCAGTCGCTCAACTGCTTTCAGTGAAACGTTACTTGCGACCTGAAGAGGTCGAAACTCCGTAAAGGAGTCGATGAAATCGAAGTTTTTGAGCATTGAGAGAATTTCGGCAGCGCTGATGTATAGAACTCTCTCGCGCACTTTCCCAGTCTTAGTATCGCCATTTTCGTCTCTTTCATCGCACTTAACGCTGCATTTCCATCCTGTTCTGGTGTACTTATGCACGGTAAGACCGCAGAACCTTGCGAGCAGGTAGCATTTGATAACGATTTTTTCGTGATGGAGCGCCATGACGCTAAGGACATAGTGCAACTGATCATCTGATAGTTCCTCCCACGATGATGGCGCCTTGAAATTGAACTCTTGTGTACCATCTTCACGAATTGAAAACGAAGGCAGGTTTTGATTTTTCATTCTTAAACTCTTTAAAATGATTGGCCTTGTATGCCGATGAATTCGCATATAATGGGAATTTATCGAGGTTCTTGTCTAGATATGAGAGCAGTCTTGCACGCTCATTGGAGTATGCAGACAGCATGTCGTTGGCAAGCATAATCATGCAGCGGCTAAGCATGAGGCGCACACTGCCCTCAAACTCATTGCCCTCTCTCACTCCTCTGACTAAGGACATGATATCATCCATCTCCTCGTCAGATATCAACTTGCGAAGGATTGAGTCAGCCTCTTGCATGGCTGCCAGCTTGGCTGTCCACTCCTTTGACGCGATGTACTCCTGTCTTGTCAGATAGCAATAACCGGTGATGCTCCACAAGACTGTCTGTATGCTCTGCTGAGCCTGCATGGTGCTCCCCCACCCTGCAATATCGCAGAGGTTAGACAGCATCAAGTCCTGAGCCTTGATATTGGCCAACCTGCATTGCTCTATGAGTGCTTCCACTCGCCCAGAGCTGGCTGGAGATACTTCGCTGTTAGCTACGACTCCGAATCCGGTAGGAGTGAGCACCAGGTCTAGGTGTCTGACAACCTCCAGGAATGCACTCAGGCATACAGCATAGACTACACTCTTCTTGAGATCATCATTGGTATCAAGCGCTTTTTCCCCGATTTCACCGAGATAATTCATGCGGATGGCGTTGTATGCGCCATCAAAATGTTTTTTGACGGAGTCATAGACTTCGGAGTGCGAACTTGTCGCAACCAGGATGCAGTCCTCGAACTGCTCCTTGCTGATTTCAATCTTCTTTGCCATTTTCCTTGCCTTTGTTGGTTACTAATGATTTCTGCTCGTCTTTGTTTTTGTCGAGCGTTGTCAGCTCTATCATAGGCACATCGCAGGTCACTCCCTGGTTTGCCCATGTGTTGTAGTGGAGGATGACATGCCATGGTTTGGCCATGATGTCATGCTCGGACTTTTCGAGAGACTGCTTCATGATGAAGAGCTCTCGCTTGTCTGAGCCGGAATTGTTCATCTGGCTCTTGCCTGGTGTTGCTCCGATGAGGTTGGGATGGCAGTCGAGTGCGAAGCAGAGAGAGTTGGAAGCTTCGGACATATCGTCTGCCCAGTCGCCACCCTCCTTCTTGCCACCATCGCTGAGGTTGATGATGCGCACCATGCGCTGCTCCTTGCCATTCGGGTCGAAGTAGTAGCCTGTGATAAGTGCCTTGCCTGCATTCTCCGGACCACAGACGAAGTTGATGATGTCATCCTTCTCCTTAAGGATGCGCGCCTTGCGTGCCTCTGCATCGATGATGCCCTCATTGTTGCAGAGGTCATCCCAGTAGTCTCGGTGGACTTCTATCTGGATGCGAGGAGCGGACGTGTTCTTGATCATGTAGCGCTTGCCGATGCCGATGAGTCGGTAGATGTCATACCAGGCATCATCGAAGATGGATGCGTAGTAGGGTACCGGATAGAACTGGATGCCAGGTGTCGGCATGCGGCTGATGATAGCGAACTTGCAATCTTTGCCATCTCGAGGTTCCTTGCCCGTGATGCCAGTATAAGGATCCGGAGCCTTGCCCATGCGTGCCAGCAGGTCGCCCAGCGGATCGTAGATGTCGAGGAGTGGAATGATCTCGCCCTCGATAGAACTGCCGTATTTTCGGAAGTCACCGAAAATCACATTCTCGATGCGGCCGCTGTCGTTCGGCTTCTGCAGTCTGCAGTAGGACACGTCCTTGTGTCTGATATTGACAATGCGCTTGTGGTCCTTGGAGAGGATGATGACTTCAACTGACCAGTTGAAGAACTTCATGTCTGTTGCCTGCTGCATGAAGACCTCGTGAATCGAGTTGCGGAGGCAGAAATCCCTGATTTCATCGGTTGTCACGTCCTTTTTGGACTCTCTGTCCACGAAGCGGATGCCCTGGCCATAGCAGCACTTGACGTTGAAAGCCATAGCTCGCTGAGCCACCATGTTCTTGCGGAGGAGGTTCTGAAGGACGTATGGCATGTTGTCATCATCGCCATAGTTGATGTACTCTATCTCTCTGCCATTGACTTCTGTCATTGTATATCGAGCATCGCCAATCTCTCCTGATCCGAAGAAGCTGGTATCTGAACCATATTGCTGCTCGATTGTCGAATTGCTTGCCTTTGATACTCCTTCGGCTATAATCGCATAACGGAGGAGATTGCCGCTTGCGCCAATCTCCTGAAGCTGATATTTATCTCTATCTTCACTCATAGATATACTGGTTTGCCTAAAAAATTAAATATAAAAATGTCCGGAACAGTTCTGACCTCGCCATTGGCAGGGTTGACGAGGCGATGAAATCCGCCTCTCCAGCTGCCACCTCTGACCAGCCATCCTGTATAGTCAATTGTCTGCCCGTCCTGTGTCCACGCCTTCATGTTGACGGTTGCGCCATCGTCCTTGGCCTTGTCGAGGAGCTTCAGCACCTCGTTGATGTGATATGCGGTTTTCTGCATCAGTTGAACGTCATGTCAAATGTGTTATCGAATATACGGCCACCACGCTGAAGGTCCAGCACATTGTGCTGCTTCTGTGCGTAGGTGTAGCTGAAGGTGAAGCGAGGCATGCTGTCATGGAGGTTGTCACGCTTAGACTTTGAGTCTGATAAGGTGACACGCTTGCCCAGGATAGTATTGCCATGGACGAAGTTCATCAGATAGACCTCATCGGAACGGAAGAGGTCATCAGCCCAGTTGGCCATATCTGTACCGAGATAGCCTGTGTCGGCATTGAATGTTCTCTGCTCCGTGATGCGATAGTTGAGCTTGTAGCCTGCGATGTATGCCGCATCCCTGGTGTACTGAGGGTCCACTTCATGTTTGCCTGTGCAATAGAGCAACTCCTGGCAGCCGAAGGAATTGGTGAAGAGCAGAATCGGAGCGCAGTCCGGCTGCTCCGGGTCGATGATGAACGTCATGGAGCGATTGCCTGCCTCTACTATGTAGTAGAGAAGGTCAAGGCCTTCGGCTGTGAAGCGTGCTGGAGATACGTCGAGAGTCGTGTAGATGTCATTGCCTCCGACGGCCGTGCCGGAAAACACTTTCGTAGATGCTGTGCCAGAGTAGTGAGCGGTGATGGTTGCCTCCTCGGTACCCATGTAGTGCAGGTATTCGAGGCGACCGATGGCGGTAGTCTTGCGCCCCTCCAGGAGCGTGAGGAAATGGTTCTGAAGGAACTCGGTGCAGTTGACTCCCACGATGTCAACTGTCGAATAATAGACCGTGAGGTTCACGGTCTTGGTCTCCTCGTTGGTCTCTGTCTCGCCTACCACGCTCTGCTCCGTGATGGTGATGGTTGCGTTCACACAGAGCTTCTGCCTAGCAAGTGGTCGGAAAATGTCTGCGAGATCAGCAACGAGGACCTCACCTCCTGCCGGATAGAGGAGTTCCTCGTACATGGTGGAATTACCCACCTTGATGGAGACAGCCAGTCGAGTTTTGGCTGTAAGAATGTCGATGTCGGGGATGCCTTCGAGGAAGACGCTGCCCGACGGAAGTGATTTGATGGTCATATTTGTTTTTTAGTGCAAAGATACATGGCAATTGCCATATATAAAAATACGGCTGACTACTCTCTCGAGCAATCAGCCGTCTAAAAGCTAGTGTTTTAAACTTTTCAAATCTTTCGTGCCGCAAAGGTACGAAAAAATCTCGAAAACAACAAAAATCGCTATTTAAATTATTATATCATTAAGTAATTGGCATTACTCTTTCCCAGATTGCCCACGCCACCGTGCCGTCTGGCAGAGTTGCGAGGAAGTAGCCATGCTGCAGCATGTACTTATTAATCTTCTCTACCTGTACACCGCCCATGACGTCGAGTTCACTGGCAATATCCTGTGTTGTTTTGAACTGCTTCTTGTAGTTAAGTCCTGTCTCTCTGTCCTTCATCGGAAGGTTGGAACGGAACTTGAAGTAAGCTTCTAGGAGGCTGATAGCGAATCCTCCATTGTCGTCATATTCATTCATAATCTCTTAAGTTAAGGGTTTGTTACTAATTATTCCGGCTTATCTGCTTCACGCTTCAATCTCTCCTGTGCTTCGTAGTAGAGACAGGTGAAGTATCTGATGCTGTCTATAATGTTCTGATATCGCTGCTCCTGATGTAGGTAATGCTGCATGAGATCATCAAGCTCTTGAATCTGCTTATCAGCGAGCTTCTTGAACTTTGAATCTCTTCCATTTTGCACTTCTGCACCGCTATATGCCGCGATGGTTCTCTGCAGACAGAGACATGAGAGGCGGATGCCTGCTGCATCCGTCAATCTCTTGGTTGCCTCAATGATGATACGGTTACGCTGGCTCTGCAGCTCATAGATATTCTTCTTTCTTCTCATATCATCTATAGTTGAAAGTTCTCCACATTGCCAGAGTCATGTTGTATGGCTCAACCTCTTTAGCTCCATACCTAAGAGCATAATAGCGATGATCATACCATCGGATAATAGTCTGCTTGTGTGGCGCATCAACGATGAAAACAACTGATGCGACAACTTTGTTGTCTCTCTGAAATTTGAGTTCCACTTTATGGGCGTTCATCTGCCTGCCTTCAAGAGCGAAGAACTTGCACCTGATGATATCCTTGGCTGTCAGCTTAGCTGTGCGTCTTCTGCGGTTTCTACTTTTCTTCATCACTCACTCCTCCTTTCTAGTCTTTGGTCCAGCCTGGGTGCAGGAGTCCTTCCATGTCTCCCGAGAGTGCCCCCCCAGAATTTCTATAACGCTCGAAGATGTTGTGGCGCTTGCTCTGAATTTCCTCGTTGACTTCAGCCCAGTGGTTCTTGGCTTCAGCCTTTTCCTCGTTGTGGATTCGTCCTACTTCGTTGCGCTCTCTCTTCAGCTGTCGGAGGAACAATTCGTGCCCCTCCTTGGCTCTCTCGAACTCTTCGCGGGCCTTGCGGAGTTCAGCGTTCGCCTGATGCTCCTTCTTCAATATGATATCCATGGCTTCGTCATACGACTGCTGGAGGTCGTAAATAGCGGTGGCGTAGGCTTTTCTCGCCTTCGAGAGCTCAGTGGTGTTGGCTTCAAGCAGCGTGTGGAAGTGCTCTGTTGTCATCTTATTCTCCATCATGCTACCTCCCCTCCGAATAAGAAGCCACCGATGAACACGAACGCTAGCAATGCCACCATGCCTAGCATGGTCTTGGCGACCTCACCATAGGTGACGGTCTCCTCACACAAGTAGCTGAAGGTTTCGCTCTTGGTCTTGGCGAACTTCTTGATTTCTGACTTGATGGCCTTGATGCCATCCTCTACTGTGATGCCTGATGTCTGAGACTTCAGTGCATCGCTGATTAAAATTGAATTCTGCATATTGCATCATCTGTTAAGCATGAGCAGCGCACTGATATATATATACGGGTGGCGGCTGCATTCCCCGTTGCTTAACAGATGATGACTTATCCGAGAGGACTAATCAAAAATCTACGGTTCATGCAGCCGCCATATCGGTACACCTACACCTCCGTGAGGAGGGTATGAGATATATGGGCAAAAAAAATGCCTGCGGCTGAGAAGCCATAGGCGAAACGGTCGCCCTGCCGGATAGTTTACTATCATCTGTTAAGCGATTGCAAAATTACAGAATTATTTTGAATCAGCCAAATTTTTCTTTCTATTTTTCCATATTACTCTTGAATTTAACATTTAAATATGCTGTAAAACATAAAAAAGGCCATCTATACATCACGCACCGATGGCGTAAAGAATCGTTTTGCTTAATAACTAAAAACCCTTAACATTAAATTTAATTAATCTAACTGTTAAAAAAGAATATTGCGGGTGCATGGCATCGAAGCCAGAACCAGTAGTGAGTAAATGTGCGAACTCCTAGACTTCGCACCCTGTTCTGCACCCTGACCATCCGCTTCTCACGAAGGGAATAGTTTCATAAACAATCTTATATTCATGATGTAATTCTAAGAAACCATGAGAAGCCTCCGCTGAGGATATTTATTTGTTTTTTGCGTTGGCAAAATTACGAAAAATAATTGGAACGACAAGCGATTTTCCCAAAAAGTTGGGGAAAACAATCACATTTTTATGGGAAAATTTCACAAAATTCCCCGAAATTCTCTGATTTTCTCCGATTTTCTCTGAAATTCTCTGATTTTCCACGTATATTCAATAAAATTCCGTATATTTGCATCGGTTTAACTAAATAATATATATTAAGGTATGGAAAAAAATAAGGAACTTACCCTACATAGGGTTATTGATCTTATCGATAAGACCAATGAACGTATAGATATAGCCAACGAGCGATTAGAAATAGCAGAAAGAGACAATAACCGTCTTCTTCTGCTTGTAGTTATTGAAGCTGTAGTAATAGCCATTGCCATACTTGCTTAATGGTAGAAGCCAGGCACGAGTATAAGGCAGATATTACCATCAACAGGAACGTAATGACCTCCATCCAATATTTATTGCGTTCTCTCTTTTCAGCCTTTCTCTTGGCTTCCCTCTCTTTTTTCTTTTTATCTTGATAAATTTTGTAGGACAAATCCATATAATCCATATCATCATCAGGTCTCTTGCTTTTCATATTTATAAAATATATAAGAGTCCCCGACTTAGCTCAAAGTCGGGGACGATGTGTGAATAGATAACCCTATGCTAACTGCAAAGCGCTAATGCGTTGTCCAATCTCCTTGACGGCACGATTGAAAATATCTTTCTGCTCGGAATTGAGCGTATAAACATGACCACGAACCTCTGACCCATTGAGACGCTGAGAGAGCCATGCTGCGCTTTTGCCGAAGTATTTCTGTGCGATGTATCGAAGTGGAAGCAATTTGTAATCTGACTCTGCAAGCTGCTCACGCAAAGTGGCAACCTCCAGTTTCAAGTTTGCTACTCTATCTACAACCACCTCACTAATATATTTCTTATCCTCCTCCGTAGCATTTGCGCTGAGATAGCGATGAATCTCGTCTCTGCGCTCTTTGCTCTTGGCATCCTGCTTGCTAGCCAATGCCATGTACTCTTCCATTAATTCTTTAATATTCTCCATATTCTTATATTTATATTGTTTAAAGAACCTCCCCCTTAGGGGAGGACTTTTTTAGTTTTTTCTTTGCTTGTAAAGCTTAGAAAGGTCTGCGAGTCTCAAATCAATCTGTCTCTCATAATCGAAAACCAAGTCTTTCAGTTCAAGAAGAGCCTTGATTTCGTCTTCCTTTCTTTTAATTTCTTGCTCTAACTCTTTTTGTGTCATGCGCTTAAAATTTAATTGTTAAACATCTTGTTATCTAATCACGATGCAAAGGTACATAAAATTCCTTTAATGACCAAATAAAACATAAACTTTCTTTTATGTTTAACTCATTTTTAACATTTGGAGACGAAAAAGCCCCCGATGCGTCACGCACCAGGGGCTTAAAGAGTTCATTTTTACTTTTATGAAAGAACAGCCAATGTTAGAACACGGCTGCCTGTAAATCCTTCGTAATGCCAGCCATACATGCCGTGAGACGCTCGTAAGTCTTCTCTCCAGCTTTTTTGATGCCACGGCTATATTGTCGCATGAGCGATGGATTGATGCCCGCTCTTTTTGCGATGTCCGAGACGTTGAGGAAAGAGAAGTAATTGAAGAACGACTGAAGGTCGTACTTATATTCAAACTCCACCTCGGGGAACGCCTTGCCATTCTCCTCAGCATCCTGCCTTGCTTCCTCGCAGCATTCCATCAAGTCAGCTTTTGCAGCTGCCACAGAGTCACCCATTGCACTCAGACCAACATTTCCGATGCCCTGCTCTGTATAGCACCAAAACTTGCCATCAGATGCCTGCTCCACTATAATCTGTACCTTCATATTAATATATTATTTATATAGTTACCTTATAAAAAAGAGTCCATATCCCTCACAAAACACAAAAGGATTTAAGGGTGGAAGGTTGGGGCTAAGCCCCAACCAAGTCTCTCAAGATGTTATTGGCAAGTCCCGTAGGAACCTCACCACTATGTCTTGGCACGAACTGCGACTTACCCGTTTTAGGATTAGTCCACTTATCGTGATTTCCACCATGTCGAGACAGGACGCATCCCGCATCTCTCAGTCTCTTAATCAAATCTTTTGTTTTCATAAAATCAATGAACTCTTTGTCATTTCGACGATGCAAAGGTAACAAAAAAGTTATATATAACCAAATATTTAGGTAACATTTTTGTTATATTAACTAAGATTTAACATTTCACCCCCATCAAACACGGTTTTTACCTCTCTTCATCATTCTTGAATGATGTCAAAAAATGTCCCATCCTCTTTTACCCCGGAATGCAATGGAGGGGTCGCCCGCAAAATGGCGCGTTTCTTGTAGCAATTCTGCAGGAATTGTCATAAGTCGCCATTTTGCGGGCGGCAATCGGTTGGAAACCGATTGCGAAAATTGGTGTTTTGCACCAATTTTCCACGGTCATTTTTGTCAACTTCTTGAAAATCATAGATTTTTGAAAAGTTGCACAAAAAGGAGCGTGCTACCCCTGTAAGGGTAGCCCCCACCGCCCTACGCTCGGGCGCAATTGCCTTGGTTTTTTATAGCGGAATATGTAACGACTTTTTCGTGTGGCAATTGCCGAACGACCGCACGAATGACCGCAAACGACCGAATTACGAGCGAACGAATGACCTTATCCACCTTCCGTGTACTGGCGGTCATCAGCGAGTATGCTCATCAGATAAGGGCAACATGTTCCCATGTTCCCATGTTGCCCTGGCTCCTCCTATAGCTTGCCCTTGTCGTGATAGCTGTAGAAGCTTCCGTCTGTGATGATGACGTGGTCCATGAAGAAGATGCGCATTATCTCGCATGCCTTCTTCACCTGCATTGTCAGCTGGTCATCTGCTCGGCTCGGGGTGGCGTTGTTGCTCGGGTGATTGTGTGCTAGTGCCATGATGGTTGCACCATACTTCACTGCTGCCTGCATGATGATACGAATATCTACCGCTGTCTCCGTGATTCCTCCCTCACTTATCTTCACATGCTTGATAAGTCGGAAGTTCTGATTCATCAGCAGCACATGTGCCTGCTCGACCTTTAGGTCTGCCATCTGCGGCATGAGATAGTTGTAGATGGCTAGACTGCTGCCGAGGTCTGGCTTCATCGGCATGCGCTCTAGTGCTCTGCGCTTGCCTAGCTCGATGGCTGCGAGTACTGCTAGTGCCTTGCAGTCTCCGATACCTTGCACAACCTGCATTTCATCCATAGATAACTTTGCTAGGTTACTGAGACTTCCGTCTGCGATGTTCATGAGCTGCCTTGCTTGGCTTAGGCTCTCGGTCGTGCCTGCTCCTCGGTTGATAACCATGGATAACAGCTCGGTGTTACTGAGAGAATCGAAGCCAAAATTGGCTGCCTTGTACTCGGGTCTCTCGTCTGCTAGAATATTACTATACTTCTTCATTACGCTACATTATTTATATGGTTAGACTTATTGATTTTTACTCCTTGTGGGAAACATCTCTTTGAACGTGCTACGGCTTCATAGAAGCCGTCTGCCATCTCCTGCAAGACTCCTCGGTTGCTGATTGGGCAGTGGTGTATGGTACGACCTACGAAGATTTCACGCTCGACGTAAGCGCCTGCCGCTTCCAACTGCTTCTTGAAGCTCTCGATGGTCTGACCGCTTGTCAAGAGGTCATCGAAGAGAATCACGTTCTTGCCCTTGAAGAACTCTGCATTGATGCTGACGTGATAGAGAGATTCATTCACAAAGTGGCTGCCTCCGTTGTGGGTAGGCTTGCGCTCGCCATAGATGCTCACGTGCTCATTTGCGGTTGCGATGCCTGCCGCATTCAAGATGGCTGCGAGATAGCCGAATCGCTTGTTGTACTTCCATTGTGCGCTTGTTGGTGCGAAGACCACCACAAAGTCCTTTAATATGGTGCTATAATGTCTTGTCAGATAGCTGATTAACAACTCAGCGCAGAAGCGTGTTGCGGCTGGCTTGCCTGCCTTGAAATCGTAGATGAGCTGATTGTTAGCTCTCTGCTGCTCCTTGTCCACACACAGATTGATGTAGGCATTTGGAACGTACTCAATGAAATAATTCTGTTTCATATTTGAAAGATTTGAATGTTTAAAACTCTATTCTGGTAATGCGAGGGAGTCCAGAGATTTTTCCAACTCCCTGCTTTGGAGTATTTTTTTTTAACTCATTCCGTATAAAGCTCGGTTTGCCCTTTCGATTTTTCCTGTGCTTAATACTGCACCGGGAGAGGCTAACAGGTGTGGGGTTCTGTGGAAACAAAAGGTAAAGATTTAGCATAGCGTTAAGAATCTTTGGCTTTTGTTTGCGCAGGTTCATGCACAGGTTAGAATCCCCGGATGCTACCTTTGCACAGGAAATTTCGGATGGGAAAACTGACGAGCTGCGGAGAATGAGTTAAAAAAAAGTACGGAAAAGCATCAAACAACCATCGCCCCTAAAGGCGATACCGCTTCTGCACCAAGAATGTAAAACAAAAAAGGCTGCTACTCTCACGAGCAACAGCCTAAAGAAATAAAACGGAAAAAAAATAAATAAACTTTTAAAACCTATAATAATGGAAACAAAACTATCGAGAGAAATGGCAGCCCATGCCACCGGTATAGAGTACAGCCTGCGGGAACTTATCTGCGCCAATGCAGACCGTGTCGAAGGCATCGGAGAAGTCGGTGCGGTTCTCCAGCCTATCCTCATCAGTCTCCACAAGCTTCTCACCTCGCTTATCCTTGCCGTTGTTGTAGCAGCCAGCAGACTCTATAGAGATGATGAGGTCATCGTTGTTGTCCTCGTTGATGAGGATCATGTGGTTAGCCTTGCCCTTGAACATGCGATTGATGAGCTCTTGCTTCATGAGGTGGTTCCACGGCTTGCCGATATAGACCTCAGTGACCAACCATCCATTTTTGCGGAGGATGCGAGAAATGATCTGATAGAAGTCCTCGGTGTGAGTTGCATAGGAGTTGCCCACGAAGGTAGCATCATAGTAGAATATGACTCGCTTGCTCTTGAGATACTTGTAGTAGTCGCAGAAGTCCTGCGTGAGTTCCGGAAGCTTGCGCTTATACTTCACGTAGAAGGATTTGAGGATGCGAAGCTTCTGGTCTGAACCCACCTGGCCAGTCACGAGACAGTTGATGTTGGCATTGGCATCACAGCCTATTATTAGCGGTAAACCGTCCTCAATGTCGCCATCGGTTCGGCAATCGACCTTGTCTTTTCGCTTGTCGAACTTATACTGCAGGTTGTCAAGGAATGACGTGTTCGGTGCAGTGTAGAAGTTTCTGTCCTCATCGAGACCAGAATAGAATCCGTCTTGTGCAATGCCCACGTGCATGCACATGATGCTGGTCTGGAACGTCATCTTAGGGAGGTCTCGCTTCATCTGCTTAATGAAGTCCTCACCCAACACTGCGAGGTTCTGAATGCTGGAGCATCGAGAATAGACAAGCGCATAGGAGCGCAGAGACTTAAGAATCTTCTCATACTTCTGCACTTCCTTCATGTAGTAGTCATATCGCTCAGGGTGAGCAGCCAGCTTGTTGCGGATGCTATGCAAATGAACTATGACCGTCTCCATGGTTGCTACCAACTCCTTGTCCTGCTTTTTCTCCCAGCTCATGAACCAGGAACCTTTTTTGGTTGCCGAGGTATCTGAAGTAATTGTCAGACCATGGTGGAGGCAGCAATCACCGAATAGCTGCTTGTTGCCTCGGTTTGCCGGCAGCGTCTCATTGTTCAGTTGCTCCCAATCAATAAATTTCGCCTCGTCGATGAAGACATGGTCGAGAGAAAGGGAGTTGGAAGTACCGCTGCGGTCCTGAGAGATGATGTTGAGGTAGCTTCCATTGTAGAAGGCTACGGTGTTCTCCCAGTTCATGGGTTGGAAGTGCGGTTCCTGCCAGTGCAGCGCCTTCCAAGGCTTCTTTCCAACGATGTAGTGGACATCACGCTTGTATCCCCACTCCTCCAGGTGTACCAGAGCAGAGGGGAGGATGTTGGTCTGACATCGCTTGACGGATGGCGCCACCATGCCCAGGCATGAGCCTGGCATGTGCTGGACCGCATAGAGGATGCGCCCTGCCTCCACGACACCTTTTCCGGTACCTCGCCCCCACTCGCAGACGAGAGTCTTGGGCATGAGCTGTAGGGCGCGCGACTGCATGTCGTTGAAGTATAACTCCTTAGGTCTTGCTGCTGTCATCATCTGGTGGAAGCTCTTCGAAGTCGGCATCCTCGATGTCCGGCATCGAGTAGCGTTTCTCCATTTTCTTGATTTTTGCGCGAAGATTTGGTATCTTTTGCAAACCAATGACCGTAGGATCATCTGTCATGCGGAACTCAACAGGGACAATCTTGTCGAATGCAAGCTCTGGCTCATCAGGCGTGTCGGTTCGGTTGTTCTTGATGCGGTTCTTCTGCATCACAGCCAGTGCTCGGAAGTCGCCAGCAGCCTTGGCAGCCTTGCGGTCCTCGTCAATCTCCTGGTTGACCTTCCATCTCCAAAACTCCTTAGATGCCGCATTGAGGTTGCCGAGCATGAGCTGGCAGAGATGGATATCATCGTATGCCTGAGCATCGGAGATGCCGAACATCGCCTTATCCTGGTCCACCATCTCACGGACAGAATAGCGGGGATAGCGGAGCCAAAAGGCGTAGCATCCCCGAAGTCGCTCCACTCTCGCCTTGACGATAGCGGAAAGGTGGAGGTCTTGAAGTTCATCCTCGTTTAGAGGCATGTACTTCATGTAATCGTCAACATTAATCGGTAAGCTCATAGCTAACTGAGGTTGGCAACAATCTGAGATAGCTGAGACATGACTGACTGATAAGCACCAGGAGAGCCGACATTGGCGAGTGCAATATTGTTGGTACGCAACTCATTCGCGGTTTCCGCTAAACCTCTGAGATAGCGCCTGCGATAAGGAGAGCGCGGCTCCTGAAGCTCCATCTGCAGTGCCATGGACTCCTCCGGATCTAGATCCATGAGGATGGGAACCTGCTCCACCGGAGTCATAGTTTTGGCAAGGTCATAGACCGCCTGCAGATAGGTCTCACTCTCCTCCAGATAAGGATATTGTTGTCGAATCATCTATCAGATTATTGAGCATTGATTGGATATCGTGATAGACACCTCTGTCGCAAGAGATGAACGTGCATTCCGCACGGTCACCATAGGTCTGGTTCTGAGATGTAATCACGGAGACTAACCACTGAGCGTTAGCGACAAGCATCACCTTGGAGTGATTGAGCGTTAGGCGAACATCGTCAAAAGCCTCTGTCATTAAGGCTTTTAGCTTTAAAGTTTTACTTGAAGCTTTAACGTCAGCTACTAACACTGAGTGGTGAATCAACCCTCGCTTGCGAAGGTTGACAACACCACAAAGGAAGGCATCGGAAGTAGAGAAGGTGGTGACGGCTATGTCTGCCGGACCTGTCTGCTCCAGAATCCAACCCAACAAGCCAAGGGCGTGCAGCCCTTGACCTAGGAAGACCTGCGAGCTACTCTCCTGAAGCGGCTTCAGGACTTGCTGTATCTGCTTCGCCCTCATCTGTCACCTCCTCTTCTGCGCTCTCCGGCTGCTCTGGCTTCTCAGCCTGCTCCTCGTTCTCTGCCTGCTGCTCGTTCTCTGCCTGCTGCTCAATGGTGATGCCAGCCTGCTGAAGCTTTGCGATGGTATCAGCGGTTATCTCTGCCTTGGCAGTGATGAGGAGCTGCACACGCTCATTGACCTTTGCTCGCAAGGCATCAGCCTTGTCGGTGTTGCCTGCCTCCATCAATCCGATGAGCGGGTCAAGGTTCTTGGTGATGTAGGAGCGAGCATTGCCAATTTGCTTGGAGGTGATGGCAGCATCAGACTGCTTCTCTTCCTGCTGTGCCTCGGCATCAGCCTGGCTGGCATGGTCATACACTTCCATGCCCTGCTTGTAGGCATAGTACTCCTCCTTAAGAGTTACAAGCATCTTGCGGAAGTCCTCGTTGGCAGCGTTGAGACTCTCGTAGCGATCGCAAGACTGGTCGAACGCCTTGCAAGCTTCAAAGTGCTCTTTGATTTTCTTCCAAAGTGCTGCGTTGGCATCCCAAATCTGCTGAATATTCTCAGGGAGCTGGTCGTGATCAGCTCGCTTGCCTCGTGCAATGATGGCTGAAGGACCGATGGAATCGGTGATTTCTGCCTCAGTCACCGGAAGGTGAGGGATATCTGCTGCCGCTTCGATGTCCGCCTGCTCTGCCTTGTCAACTGCTGCCTGCAGAACTGGAGTGACAACTTCATCGAACTTGCGAACTTCGTCAAGTGATAGGCCCTTCATGCGATATTTGAGGTGCTTATTCAACTCATACTGCAGCTTCTTCAGATTGTGTTGAGGTCGCATCATAATCTGCTGATAGAGATGTCTGTTGTTTGTAATCTGCAGGAGGAGCATAGCGCCCTCACGGATATTGTCGTCAGTGTGTTCGCAGTCGAACCACGCCTTGACCTTGTTGGTGAATGTTATATCGTTCATTTTGCTTTAATAAAAAAAAACAGAGCGAGCTACTGCTAGCTTCGCCCTGCCAATTCAATGAGATATGAAAAAAGGAATTAGAGTATCCTAAGAGTTCTTCTCCTAACCTTGGTCTTGGACCGCAGTCTTCAGCTTGCAAGTCTCACCGCTGAAGGTACCCTCTTCTGTGACGATGTCACCATAATAGAACGGTGGCATGGTGTCGCAGGCAACAGAGATCTCCAATGTGGTGTTGGCCTCGTCGGTAACGGAGGCACCAGTTGTAGCTGAAGGAGTGACAGACACATGGAAGGCATCGTCACCGAACTGACGGACCTTGCCGTTGCGCTGTGGAACGAGGAAGATGCAGTCATCGTTGAGGAGGATGGATGCAAGAGCCTGCTGCTCCTCTTCGGTACCTGGAAGTACCAGAGTCGCCTTGTTGTTCATGGTCTTGCTGCCTTCCTCGCCCTGAGCTTCCGGAGCGATGCTGCTCTTGTCAGGAAGGAACTCGACCTTGATCCACTTCTTGTCAGCGGCCAAGGTATGTGAATCCTTGATGACAAGATAGTCTTTGAGCGCAGTTGCGCTCTCCTTCTGCGGCTCAGCCATCGCAGTGATGAATGCGCGACGAATCAGCCAGCCGTAGGCGCGAGTACCTGGCAGTCGCTTGACACCAGGGCAGCGCAGAACGTCCTCATAGAGGTTCGCTGCCTCTGCACATGTTTTCTTTGCCATATATATAATGTATATGTTATTGAATCAGACGCTACCCCTATGCAGTAGGGATAACGTCATAACCTGCCAGCATACGCTCCTTGGAGATAGACTCGTACTGGCAACCGAAGAACATGGTAGCGACGAAGTCGAGGAGGAAGTGAGAACGGAGACTCTTTTCAATCTCGAAGTTACACTTCTCGCCTTCGGTAGCGATACCGACAAGCATATTATTCTTCGGTGTGATGAGCTTGAAGCCATCAGGAACGCAAGAGAGACCTACGATTTCGCACTTCTGATCGCCATCGATGTAGGTCTTGTTGAACTCCTTGTTGTAGTTGAGGTGACCGTAGGTATTGCGGTATGCACGCTCATAGAGCGTCTTGCTCTTCTTGTTGCAGAAGAGGATGGTCTTCTCACCTCTCAGCTTTTCGTCAGCGGCATCGATGAACTCCTCAATAACATCAACCGCATTCTCTGCGGTCATGGCTGTAGTCTTGAAGAGGTTGCCCTTGCTAATAGCAAGGTTGCCGGCCAGAACCTCCGCATCAGCGATGGTCTTGAAGCCGTTGTACAGCTGAGCGGTTTTATTACCTGCATCGTCGCGCTTTGCGGTGAAGATGCTGTTGCGGAATGCTTCGCCCAGCAACTTGAAGAGGTACATAGCCACCAATTTGGTGATAGGTGTGTTTTTGAGTGCATCTCCCTGTACTGCAGCAGAGCCGTAGATGCTCTGAACAACTGAAACAGGGTTGAACTCCTTGACGCCAGAACCTAAGAAGGTCTCCAGCTTGCGGCCAACAATCTTCACCTGCTCGTCATCGATGCGGGTGTAAGAGAATGGACCAATCTCAAATGCACCTGCGAGCTCGCCTACCTCTTCAACATAGCGAACACCCTTGCGCAGCTGCATGTACTTCGTAACTTCTTCAAGCGCCAAGACTGGCATCTGAAGAATATCCTTGCGATAAGTGATGAAGCTCTTGGAGAGCTCCTCGGGTGTGATTTCAATTTTCTTAGGCTCTGCCATTATTAGATATCACATAATGCGTTGTAGCAGTCGCGAGGAGAAGCCTGAGGTGCGCTTGTAGGCTCATCCACGGTCTCTGCACCTGGTGCGCCCTTCAAGTCCTCGATCTCCTTAGTCTTGTCTTCGATAGCCTTGTCTTTCTCGGCAATCTGAGCTTCGAGGTCTTTGACCTTCTGCTCAGCGTTGTTGAGAGCAGTTGACTTCTCCTCGAAGTCCTTCTGCTTCTGAACAAGGCTATCCTCGATTTTCTGCATCTCTGCATCGGTGAGAGTAATCTTCTCATCGGTCACTTCAAAATCATCCTTGCGGTCAAGGATGGTCTGAAGGTTGAGGAATTTCTTCTTCATGTTTGAAATTGTATTGTTATTCTTGAACATATCCTTAAGAGAGGCGAATGCCTTCTCCAGGAATGTTTTTGACGGCTCGTCGTTAGCGGTCACTCCCTTAATTGGAGGAAGGCCGAGATCTGAGCAGTAGGCGTTAGTGAATCTCTTCGCGAGATTGGTCTGACGCTTCTTGTCTTCCTCGTCCAGGTCCCTGACCTCATCAACCAACCCCATCTCCAATGCCTGCTGTGGACTCAGCCAATTGCCCTTGTCCATCTGTGCCAGGAATTCATCGCTTGTCTTGCCCGATTTTTGGGCATAGACGGAGGCAATGACCTTGTCGATGGTGTCGAGACCATCACGCTGCTTCTGCCAATCCTTGATGATTTCATCGAGTTTTGCCTTGTTGGCTGACTCCCAGACTGCGACACCAGTAGAAGCATTGTGAATGAGCATGGTACTGCCGACGGACATATCAACATGCTTGGCTCCCATGCACAGAACTGTAGCGATGGAAGCTGTCATGCCGAGGATATGGACGTTGACATGACCATGGTCCTTGATGAGCTGATAGATGGTCAATCCCTCATCGACGTAGCCACCAGGCGAGGAGACAGCTATATCAACCTCCTCGTCTGGGTGAGCGTCAAGGTAAGCCTTGACATCTTTGGAGCGAGTACCGTAGTTGCCAGTCCACCAGTCGTAGCCGGCTCCAATGGTACCGCAAATCATCATACCATATTTCATGAGCTTTGTTTTTTGTGCAAAGATAATCGGCAATTGCCGATTATAAAAACACGGAAACTATGCTATTTTCGGTGCTTTTCGTTTGGCAACCCATGAAATCGTCACCTCTATCAGCGTTGAAGAGGAGTAAGAATCTGGGTGGACGTCACTCTCTGTGATGACAGGATATGGTCTCTCTCCTGTACCGATGAGATATTTTCGGCTCTCGAGATCTGTCACAAGGTAAGCGAATGGAATCTTGCTAACCAGGTCCTCATCACAAGTCTTGATTGTCAACTTATGCGTGTAGATGCGCTCGCCATCCTCCAACTTGTCTGTTATTTCCAGCTTCGCTGGCTTCTGACACTTGACTTCCTTCCATGGTATGCTATCAGGAAGCTCAAAGGTTCTGTTATGAAGAAGTGTCGTGAACGGAAGTTCCGAGATAGGAACTCGCTGCACCTTGCAGATATAACTAAGTCTCTTCATATATATATATATAATGTATAATAGTGAATATTGTGCTCATCTGTTCGCATGCGTTCGCAGGTGTGCGTGTCTGAACATATTAGGGTAGATGGTAGATGAGAATTTTAGCCTAAAAATCCTCTTTTTTACATCTTTTATGAGAGAAAAGATTGACGCCATGCTTTTGGTAGCTTTTTAGCATGCGGTACCACTTCATGCGGACTGTCTCGGCATATTCGACATCAATGCCGTGCATGCAGCACCATGAGCGGAATGCAGTCATCTTCTTGCATGAGGTATCTGACAGGTCTCCAAGCTCCTTCCACAGATTCATGCGGAAGAGATCACTGATGCTCTCAGCGAGTGCCTGCTTTGCAGACTCAGACATATAATTGTATGTTTCCGGGTTCTTGTACTTAGAAGCCGGAATGCAAATGCCTATCATTTCCTCTGTCGGCTGCTCAGGATTGATGCTGCTAGGTCTCTTGGAAGTGAATCTGCGGAGCACCGCATTTTCATTGCTGTTGGCCGGGAACTCTACAGGGTCACCGAAGGAATTTTGAAGCCATTGGCGCAGATATGGCTCCACTTTGATGTAAACTAAGAATTTGCTCATATTTTTTATTTTAAAAACTATGCAAAGTTACAAAAAAGAAATGAAACTCTCCCAAGAATATGGGAGAAAATACCCGAAATGAGAGGAAAAAAATATTTTTTTTTCGAGCAACCCATTTTTGCCACATTCATTTGTGGCAATTGTGGCAAAAATGATAAGTGCTTGATTATTAATATTATAGTCTTTATCTTATTGACACAAATATATATAATCATTGCCACATTGCCACAACCATTGCCACACTTTTGCTTTCGTTGCCACAAATTGCCACAAAATTGCCACACGGCATTTGCCATGTAACTATCTGATAATCAGCGTTGCCACAATTGCCACATTTGCCACAAGCAAAATAGGGTCGTGCGTGTCTGAGGCAATAGCTCACACACATATATACACCTATTGTAAAAAAAAGCCCCTGGAAGACTATCGTCTCCCAAGGGCTAAACGGATATGATCAATCTAAAAACAAAATATCTATAGAGGCAATGGGCCATAGCCTGCCTCTTCCAGTTCCTTGTCGGTCATGACTGCAGGGTCTTTGGTTTCACCTTCTGTCTCGGTGTCGAGGTCAATGCCATATCTGTTAGAGACCATGGTATAGTCGAAGCAGAGCGGCCTATCCTTATAATATATCTTCTGTCTGCCAGTGACATTGCCATGGGCATCCACCTTCTCTATGGTCTCCGGAATGCCACCAGGGTTGAACTTGATGAATCGCTCCGGGTTTTTTGTTGACCCGTAGAAGTCTGCACCTATCTGCAGGTAGTGAAGGAGTGACTCTTTCGGCAGAAGGTTCTCGTCCATCTGCCTTCCTAACTTGCGATAGACTGCCATGGTGATATCCTTGCGAATCATGAGGATGCTCTTCGGCATCGCCCAGTTGTCAATCTTGACCTTATTGGTGGTCAATGCGCCAACTGTCTTAATCTTGAAGTCCTGGTCCTTCTTCAGCTCACCCATCTGTACTGCAGCATTGATGATATTCCAGAAGCCAGCGACCTCGTCGGTGGTGTTGCACATTGCATTCTGATTTTTTATGCCTCTCACTACTACTTGAAGGAGATCCTCATAGGTATATGGGAAGTCGATGTAGTCTCTTATGGCCAGGTATGCGGCCACTGGAACCTTCCAGTTAGTCATGATGCGGTCAAGTATGCTTTCATTCTCCAGCCTGCTTTCGAGGTCTTCAGATGCTTTTTTCCACGCAATGCCGAAGGCTGCCTTAAACTGCTCTCGATGCTTCAGCAGTTGGAGTGTTATGTGGGTTGCACCAATTTGACGGAATCTTTCGAGTTCCTCGAAGTTCTGCTTCTCCTCTCTAGTATGCTCACCTTTGTCAAAGGTGAGATAGATGAGTCTGGAGAAGAGGGCGATGTCCGCAGTCGGCATCTCCTGTCCTGTCAGGATGATGCCGGAATCAACCTTAGCCTGCACCAGTTTTTTATCCTTGTCCATGTTCATCTTGGTTCGGCCAATACCATTCCACAAGTCCTTCAGCCACTCCACCTTGTTCTGAGCGATGGAGTTCTTATATTCATCGATGTGTACCAGGGCATCGCTGACGCCTCCGACATAGTCGGAGAGTGCCGGCATGGAAGCGTTGGTAATGGAAAGCGGCTCATACTTGGTTTCGTACTTGTAGAAGAAGTTCATGAGCGTTGCAGCGAACTCAGTTTTACCGCAGCCCTTTGGGCCGAAGGCATTGAGAAGCGGGAAGGAACGGCTCTTGCCGATGACAATGTCACGGAAGAGGGTCGCTATGTAGAAGCATAGGCCCACCTTGGCGTTGTCACCGAAGACCTGCACCACCTTGGCGAAGAAATCGCTCTGTGATGTAGGGTTATCCACAATCTTCTCATGCCGGAATTTTTTCTCACTCACGTATAACTCTCGGCTATCTTTATTGAGTTTGCTCATGGCAGGCAGGTAGAACTTGCCTGCGGTCAAGCGCAGAATGCCCATGTCGTCGATAGGAAGCCAGCTGCCATCCTCGATGGCACCATTGCAGAAGGCATAGAAGCCTTCGCGCTGCCAGCCTAGCTGCTTGATTGGGTCTGCAGTCTCAGTTACCTTGCCCAGGTACCCGAGCAGCTTGATGAGCTGCTCATCCTTGGCCATCCAAATGTAATCGCCTATACCGAATAGGCGCTTGCGCAGGGTAGAACTGGAAGTGATCTCATCCATGTTCAGCTCAATGAGGCGTGAAGGCTCCTCACTGTTATTCTTAATCTCGAAGAGGCGAACCGGGTTGAAATCATCACGAATATGAAAGAGAGGTTTCAACTTGAAGTTGGACCACTGAATCTCATCGCCCTCCTTGTTTGTACCCCAATAGCTGTTGTCATGCTCTGTGAATCCAAACTCACGAAGCATCTTGATGTCACCCTTGCGCTCCTTCTCCTGTTTGGCGCTCAGTTCCGACTCCTTAGCTCGCTTCAATGTGTCCATCCATTCCCGTCTATGCTTATACATAGTGCATAAGCCGGTCAGATAGCTGTTGCGCAGATCTTCGTCACGGATCATCATCAGTAAGGAGCAGATATCAGCGATAGCCTTCAGGCGGTCCTCTGTTGTCATCTGATCGATATCATCAGCGGTTGGCCAATACCTTCTGCGGCAGAACCAGTAGATGAACTCCTCTTCCTTCATCTGCTGGAAATGCGCATTGTCAACAATCCAGGAGTCTGGATCCTCTTTCTTTGGCGCAGGGTATTCAATAGGAATCTCCCGGACATTGACTGTGAATCCGGCTGCCAATGCCTCTCGACCATTGGCGAAGACATTGGCGGTACCTGCAGGCCACTCGTTGCCTTGCTTCAGCGTGTCTGCATCAGGTATAAATGTGACCGTATGGCTGATGTGATAGAGTTGCTTCAGCTGGTTCTCTGTCCACGCTCCACCGAGTGAGGCTACTGTATTGAGGATTTCAAGCGATTGAAGCTTGACAACATCAGGTGCGCCCTCTACCAGGTAGAATTTATTTTTCAGTCTCGCCTGCTTCTGCGCGAAATTTATGCCGAAAACAGACTTGTCCTTAGCATACACCAGGCTATTCTTCAGATTGAGATACTTGCATATATCCTTATCATCGGACATAGTTCTGGCCGTGAAGCCAATGACATTGCTCATCTTGTCATAGATAGGTATGGTGTAGCGGTCACGAAGCATGGCATACTGGCCACGCTCTCCAACCCCGATGAGACCGACCTGCTCCAGGAGGTCGAAGTCAAGCCCCTTTCGCTTCGCCCAAGCAATAAATCCTTCTCGAGGAGCGTAACCGATGCCGAACCTCTCGATAGCGTCTGCACCCCATCTTTTGCGGACGGTATCACGTGCCTTGTTGGCTGCAGGGTTGACCTCATGTATGCACTGCACATAATACTCTTGCGCATAGCTGAGTATTATCTGCAGAGACTCTTTTTCTTTCTGCTTCTCCTCATCCTCCTTGCTAAGCTTGTAATCGTCATCAATGTCCTCATTGAGATACTTTTTTGCAAGCTCCTTGCAGGCGATAGGAAAAGGGAGATCATTCTTCAGTTTGCGGTAGAGGCTTATCACATTTCCTCCGGAATGGCATCCACCATAGCACTTCCATGTGTTGGTACCGGTGTCAATGAAGAATGAAGGAGTGTTCTCTTTGTGGAATGGGCAACATGCCCAGAGCTTTCCACCCCGCTCCCTGCTGAAGGTTATACCTTCATCGATTGCGACGTCTCGAATTGAGACGTCGCTTATAATTCTGTCAATGTTCTCTTGTTTGATCATATCTTTATTTTTTGTTTCGGCAAAATTACTTTTTTCTGATGATGTAAAAAAGTACTTGCTTCATATCCTCAACTAATGCGCCTTCTGCTTGTAGAAGGAGCATTTAGTCTCTGCCATCCATGTATCGAAGTCAGTATGACTGACGCTCGTATCTCTGTACAGTTGTCTGAATGTATTGCGCCAAAATTGGCATCTATTGCCATTATTGCGTTTGCACGTATTGTGACATTCAGTTATAATCTTTTTCGCTCTGCTCATAGTTCAATATCTAGATAATTCATACGTTCGCGGTTTCTCATCCATAAGCTTTCATTCACTCTGAACTTTCGGCCTATCTGGAAGCATTCACCGTTATCTAACCACCATAATTCCTTGCCATCCTCCAATATTGCAACTGCTAGAATGCCATATTCGTCATTGACAATGTCTAATGACTTGAAGTCAATGACAGCAAGTTTCAATACACCTAATATTCTACTCAATAGTTTATACTTGTTCATAAACAATATACATACTCCATAATACTTGTACTCCACATACACTCTGAATTTACTGCACCAGGAGCCATTGATGCAGTTGACCTTATATCTGCATAGTTGGCATATCATAGATTGAGCTTATGAACGACTCTGATGAGGTCTCTTGTTGAACTGAGATTGAGACGCTTTGTCATTTTGCGAAGCTGAGCTGCTACCGTATTGACTGATTTGCCAAGTTTCTTGGCTATGTCTCTAGCCACATAACCTGTAGCGTATAGTTTTGCCACCTCCAACTCCTTCGGGAAGAATGGAGACTTAATCTTAGGACAACAGACAATACCCTCAGATGGACAGATGCCTCTCAGAGGACAATTGACCTTCTCTATGTTGAAGAAGCCATTGTCGATATCATACTGTAGGGTGTCGTTAGAACCAAGATTGCATCTGATGAAGCGGTCGGTGATGAGGAACTTGTGATAGAGCTTATTTGGCTTACTCTTGATGTTCTCATCATATAGATGCTTGTACGCATCAGGATAGACTCGCTCTATCATGCCGGCAACTTCCTTGATAAGTTCTGCCTGGCTCATGTCATAGCGTAGCATGTCACCTGCTTCGCCATAAAAATAAACTTCGCCTTGCGAAGATACGAAAAATTCTACTAGCTTTTCCATAATTGTTCTTTTATAACTGTTGATACTACCAAGAGATCTCTTGGGTTGAACTCACTCTTGCCTGATAACTTCTGCTGTATTGTATTGTAGCGGAAGTCATAATGTACTATCAGATAATTCATCAACTGACTCTTCTCCTTTTTGGAGAGATCCGCATAGTAATCTTGCACTACTATTGCGCTATTTTTTTGCTTATTTTCTTGCATATCTCGATTTTTATCACTAAATTTGTGGGCAAATATACGATGAAATTTTGTATTTTCCTATAATTTTGGGAGAAATCTCCCATTATTGTAGGAAAATTAACTGTTATTAAAAGAATATGGTTTATGTTTAACGGAAATTTAGTAATTAAATTGATGAATGAACGCAACGTCCACGTTGGTGAATTCATGAAGTTCGTGTTTGGAAGGAAGTCTCACACTCCTAGCACCTGGTTCAAAGATAGAGTCTTCATAGATACTCGATACCTTGAGAGATTATCAGAGTACTTCTCGATACCGATAAGTGATTTCTTCCTCACTGACGAAGAGTATAAAGAGAAGCAAGAGAATGGTGGCAAGGGTGTTCATCACATTAGCAACTCTGTTGTCAATGTGAATTCAAGCCCAGATGTCATGTTGGGTATTATCAATAACCAACGAATCAATCTCGAACAGAATGCGCAAGAGATTGCATGGCTTCGCAACCAGGTTGAAACCTTGCAGGATACTATCAAGGCGCTTTCATCTAAGAAATAACAGAACAACAAGAACTCACAAAAGTCTGATTAATAGACTTTTGCGAGTTCGAAAACTCGGTGAAAACTCGGTGAATTATAGCTAGAAACTAGATATTGGCTTATTGGTAATCAATGACTTATGAGTTTCTATATACAGTAATAAAGTCCAGTAATCCCGACTATTCACCAAAAAGTGGGACTTATGAACATAAAAGACCTATTTTACCTCTCCAAGAATGACCGACAAGCCGTCTTCGCCTTGCTAGCCATTCTCATCGTATGCCTTTCTCTCGTGGTCGTTATCGGAAGTTCCGATGACGGAAAAGATGCGTCTGCATCCAGAGATATCAACGGGCAACCGCTCACTCTACGTGATTCCTCCCAGCAGGCTCTCATCCAACAAGCCACCTCCCAGCATCCTCTGTATTATCAGGAAGAAGGAAAGGTGCACGAACTCTTTCCCTTTGACCCGAACACTGCCGATTCTACGACCTTCAAGCGACTGGGTTTGAAGAGTTGGCAAATCAGAAGCATCTACCGATACCGAGAGAAAGGAGGAGCCTTCTCCCGTCCATCCGACTTTGCCCGCGTTTATGGCATCACCAAGAGAACCTTCGAAGCCCTGCTCCCCTTCATCCGAATAGCAGACGATTTCAAGCAAGCCTCCGAGTTTTACGGAAATGAAAGATATGAGCGCAGGGAAAGAAGACATACACCTTATTATAATAGGGGGTATGATGAAAGGGAATCCAAGGTATACAATTATCCCCACAAGTTAAAGGAGGGCGAACACATCGCCATCAACAATGCCGACACCACGGAACTGATGAAGATTCCAGGCATCGGCAGCTACTATGCACGCACCATCGTCAGATATAGAGACAAACTTGGAGGCTTCGCTTCTGCCGAGCAACTGGAAGAAATCGACGGTTTCCCGGAAGCAGCCATCAGTTTCATCCAGATTGATGCCGAACACATCCACCGGCTCAACATCAATAAGCTTACCCTCAACCAGCTTCGCAATCATCCCTACATCAACTTCTATCAGGCTAAGGAAATCTGCGATTACCGAAGACAAAGAGGTCCTATCAAAAGTCTGGAAGAGCTGAAACTCCTCAAGGATTTTCCACCTGATGAAATAGAAAGGCTCCAACCTTATGTCTGCTTCTAAAATCTTCTAGATTACTCCAAACTGATGGAGGAAGATAAGGAGGATGCAGATAGGACTGACGAAACGGATCATAAAGAGGAAGACAGGGAATAACCTGCCACTCACCGTACCCCAGTTGGTAAACTCATCACGCACAATCTTCTTCGGAACATACCAGCCCAGGAAGAGACAGGTGATGATGGATGCCAATGGCATCAGCAGCTGCGCCGTGAAGTTATCACAATTGGTAAGGAAATCCTTGCCGAAGAAGCCCAATCCCGGAACTGCTCCCTGGGAAAGAGAACAGAATACGGCTATGATGCTGCAGGTGACGGTCTCTATCCACGCACCCTTGGAACGGGTCATCTTGCGTTCCTCATAAATCATCGCCGTACCAATCTCGTGCATGGAGATGGTAGAAGTGAGCGCCGCCAATACCAACAGAGCATAGAACAATACCGAGATGATGTAACCTGCCACAGGCATATCACCAAACGCCTGCTGGAACACATTAGGCAAAGTGATGAAGATAAGCGACGGACCGCTATCCGGCTGCACACCCACCGAGAAAGCTGCCGGGAAAATCATCAATCCTGCCAATACAGCAATCACGGTATCTATCACCACAATCTGACTGGCAGATTTCAGGAGATTAGTCTGGCGACTGAAGTAAGATGCGTATGTACACAGACAGGCTGTTCCCAAACTCAGAGAGAAGAATGCCTGTCCCAAAGCTTCGAGCAGCACGTTCTCATCCACCTTAGAAAAATCAGGATGGAAGAGGAACTGCACACCCTTCATCGCTCCCGGCAAAGAGCAGGAGGCAATGACGATGACGATGAGCAGGATGAAAAGCAGCGGCATCAGAATCTTGGATGCCTTCTCGATTCCATTGCGGACACCTCTTACTACCACCGCATGGGTAAGCAGGATGAAGCCCACCGCCCATAAGGTAGGACGAATAGGATCGGAGGAGAAGGTCTGGAAGTAGGTCTTCACATACTCCGGGTCGCCATGAACGCCACCCATGATGCTGGCATACAGATATTGCAGACACCAGCCTGCCACCACAGCATAGAAACCCAGGATAATCATGGAGGTGATGACACCCACCAGTCCCACGGTTCCCCAAGCCTTATGCTTACCCAGGTTGCTATAAGCTCGTGCTGCATTGGAAGCCGAATGGCGACCAATGATAAACTCGCTCATCATGCCAGGCAAACCCAGCAGGATGATACACACCAGGTAGATAAGGATGAAGGCAGCACCTCCATTCTGACCTGCCATATAAGGAAAACGCCATACATTTCCCAAACCTACCGCAGAACCTGCCGTGGCGAGAATGACGCCCAATTTACTTCCGAAATTTCCTCTACTCTCCATTGTTTCTTATGATTTTTATGCTTCTGCCCTTACAGGGCGCATGACTAACTACTCTGACACCTTATATTAAAGGCACCTATCCGAAGACTCCAAACTGGTGCAGGAATACCAGGAAGATGAGGACAGGGCAAACAAACTTGATCAGGAAGAGATAGACATGGAATACCTGTCCCTTCAAGGTTCCCCAGTTAGTAAACTCATCCTTCACCACCTTCTTCGGAACATACCAGCCCAGGAACAAACAGGTGAGAAGACCTCCCGTAGGAAGGAACAACTGTCCCGTTACGAAGTCGAACCAATCGAACAGAGCCTTGCCGCCGAACGACAGTTTATCCGTAGCTCCCAAAGAGAGTGAACAGAATGCACCGATGATGGCACAAGATACCGTAACAATCATGGCACCCTTCTTTCTGTCAATCTTCAACTCCTCATAGAAGAAAGAAGTATTCACCTCGTGGAGCGACATCAGCGATGTCAACGCAGCCACAGAAAGAAGCACGTAGAACATCAGCGAGATAATCCATCCCAATACCGGCATCGATGCAAACGCCTCGTTGAAGACATTCGGCAAGGTGATGAAGATAAGCGACGGACCACTATCCGGAGAGATACCCACCGAGAAAGCTGCAGGGAAAATCATCAATCCTGCCAATACCGCCACCATCAAGTCAATGGCAGAAATCTGAATCGCCGATTTCAGAAGATTGGTCTGTCGGCTGAAATAAGATGCATACGTACAGATACAACCCATACCAATGCTCATGGAATAGAACGACTGTCCCAAAGCATTGAGGAATACATTCCTATCCACCTTTCCGAAATCAGGTTTCAGCAGGAACTCGATACCCTTTCCCGCATCAGGCAACAGACAGGAAGACACCACGATAATGAGAAGCAGGATGAACAGAAGCGGCATCATCACCTTGGATGCCTTCTCGATTCCTCCGCGTACACCATGGATAATCACAAAGTGACAAATCAGGAAGATTGCCACCGTCCACATCACCGGACGGATAGGATCGGCAGAAAACTCCTTGAAGTAATTAGCCACGAAGGTTGGGTCGCCATGCAGTTCGCCCATGATGCTGGCATATACATACTGCAGGCACCAGCCCGAAACCACCGCATAGTAACCGGTAATCAGGAAACCCGTAAGCACCTCCAGGTAGCCCACCCACTTCCAAGCCGTTCCATTGGCGAGCTTGGTATAGGCACGTGCCGTATTGGAAGCACCATGACGACCGATGATAAACTCCGAAACCATACAAGGGATGCCCAACAGGAGTACGCATCCGATGTAAACCAAGATAAAGGCTGCGCCCCCTCCCTGCCCAGCCATATAAGGGAAGCGCCATACGTTACCCAAACCTACGGCGCCACCTGCAGTAGCAAGTATCATTCCTATCTTGCTACCAAAACTTCCTCTATTTGATTCTGCCATTTTCTATTTCTTTCTTACTAATTTCATTAACTTTTCGTATAACAGCCTGCAAAATTATAAAATATTTCTGAAATAATAGAAATATTTGAAAGCAAAAGTATAAAATTAGTAATATTTATGCATTTTAGCATGCTTTTTTGGATAAAAAAGGCAGTTTATTCACTTTTTCTATCGATATTCCTCAGGCAAGGTATCACGCCACTGCGAGAAAGGATTACCCAGAAGATGAGAATTATAGAAACGCTTGTCGCCCGTTACCTCCATACCGATGAAGTCGGGTTTCTCATAGGCTTCACTCTCGCTCTCCAGTTCCACCTCAGCCATTACCAGCCCCTCATTGTCACCATAAAACTCATCCACCTCGAAGGTATGATTGCCACTTTTCACCAGATAGCGGCGCTTATCGATAACACCACCCTGGCAAAGCTGCAGCAGATGCTGCGCCTCGTCCATCGTAATCTCCTTCTCAAACTCATAGCGGGTCATTCCGCCATTCACCGACTTGCCCTTAATGGTAAGGTAAGCCTTCTCGTCCCGTGTGCGAACGCGCACCGTAGCCCCCTCGGCAGGAATATAGCCCTGCTGGATATGGCTAGAAGAAAAGGCGGCGCTCTTGTAAGCGTCGCCCTTCTTGACGAGGAATTTTCTTTCTATCTCTAATCCACTCATTTTCTCTTATGCAATTGAAGCAGCATAAATAGCAAAGATGACAGCCAAAGCTATCAATGTGCCAAATATCCACTTGATTACTTTTTCGCCCTTAGCGGCTTGTTTCTTCTCGTAAGCCTCATGCTTGGCTCTTCTTAAATCTTTATTTCCACTCATAGTTATATTATTTTTAGGTTGCTAATTGTCTATTCCTCATTCTCCGAAGGGAACTCCATGAGATAAGCCTTGATGAAGCCGTCTATCTTGCCATCCATCACGCCATCCACATCCGATGTCTGATAGTTGGTACGATGGTCTTTCACGCGGCGGTCGTCGAAGACGTAACTTCTTATCTGGCTTCCCCACTCTATCTTCTTCTTGCCAGCCTCAATCTTAGCCTTGGCTTCCAGGCGCTTCTTCATGGCGCGGTCGTAGAGTTGACTCTTCAAGAGCAACAATGCCTTGGCACGGTTCTTTGGCTGGTCGCGGGTCTCGGTGTTCTCGATGAGGATTTCCTCTTCCTCACCCGTATCAGGATCTGTATACCAATAGCGGAGGCGCACTCCCGACTCCACCTTGTTCACGTTCTGACCACCGGCACCACTCGAACGGAAGGTATCCCACGAGAGTTTGGCAGGATCTACATACACCTCAATGGTTTCATCCACCAATGGGGTGACGAAGACACTGGCAAAACTGGTCATTCGCTTGCCCTGGGCATTGAAAGGCGATACACGCACCAGACGGTGAACGCCATTCTCGCTCTTCAGATAGCCATAGGCATACTCGCCGCCCTCGATGGTCATGGTCACGCTCTTGATGCCAGCCTCATCGCCTTCCTGCATATCGGTGATGGTTACCTTATAGCCATGAGCCTCAGCCCAGCGCATGTACATACGCATCAGCATCTGAGCCCAGTCCTGGCTCTCGGTGCCACCGGCACCCGAGTTAATCTTCAACACGCAGTCCATCGGGTCTTCCTTCTGGCGCAACATGTTCTTCAGTTCCAGGTCTTCTATGGCCTTGATGGCCTTGGCATAGTCGGCATCCACCTCCTCCTCGGTCACCATCTCGTCTTTATAGAAATCGAAGGCAAGCTTCAGCTCGTCGGCATAAAGACGCACGGTCTTGTAGCCATCGAGCCATTTCTGTATGCCCTTCACCTTCTTCATCTGCTCCTGTGCATACTTCGGGTCTTCCCAGAAGTCAGGAGCCTGGGTGCGGAGCTGCTCCTCTTCAAATTCTACTTTCTTCTGGTCTATATTCAGATAGCGATGCAGAGCGTCGGCTCTGTCCATTACATCCTTCAATTGGTCAGCTGTAATCATTAACTTTGAACTATAAACTTTTAACTTTAAACTTTAAACTTTATGATTACTCCTCATACATCTTGTCAATCTCCGCCTTGTAGTTCTTGTTGATGATAGGGCGGCGAATCTTCAAGGTGTTGGTCAGCTCGCCCGACTCCATAGAGAAGTGGTGAGCCAGGAGGGTGATGCGCTTAATCTGCTCATAATAAGCCAGGTGCTGCTGGAGAATCTGAATACGATCCATCAGCATCTTCTGCACCTTCTCGTTGGCACACAGGTCCTCACGGCAAGTGAAGGCGATGTGATGCTCACGCGCCCAATCCTCTACGAGGCGGAACTCAGGAACAACGAGGGCTGATACGAACTTGCGCTGGTCAGCGATGACGGCAACCTGGTCGATGAACTTATCTACCAGGAGCAACGACTCTACCTGCTGCGGAGCGATATACTTACCATTCGATGTCTTGAACAGGTCCTTGATACGCTCAGTCAGGTAAAGTTCGCCATCCTTCATGTAGCCGGCATCTCCCGTATGGAAGAATCCATCCTTATCGAATGCCTTCGCATTGGTGGTATCGCGATGATAATATCCAGGTGTGATGGTAGGACCCTTGAGAAGGATCTCGTTATCCTCACCTATCTTAATCTGAATGCTGGAGATAGGACGACCTACAGAACCCAGACTGCGCTTCTTGTCGAGATGATCGCAAGATACGGTGGCGAGACTCTCGGTCAAACCATAACCCACCACCATATTGATACCTATGGCATGTACAAACTCCTCTACTTCAGGACTTACATAAGCACCTGCTGTAGGGAAGATATTAGGATTATCCAACCCCAACTGCTTGCGCACGATGCTCAGGATAGTCTTGTTGATAATCTTATATTCCAGCTCCAGAGCCAGAGGAGGACGCTTACCGTTGGCGATATAATCAATGTTACGCTTCTTTCCCACAGCCAAGGCATGATAGAAAAGTTTCTTCTGGATAGGACCGGCATCGTCCATCTTAGCCTTCACGGCGATATACACCTTCTCCCAGAAACGTGGCACACTACACATACAGGTAGGATGCATCTCTCTCATACTCTCCTGAATTTCATGAGGATAAGTATTGATGATGAGTTCGGCACCTTCGCTCAAGCAGAGATATGCCCATCCACGCTCAAAGATATGGGTGAATGGAAGGAAATCAATGACACGATCCTTTTCGGTAACAGGAATGCACTCATTGTTTGCCTTCAAAGCAGCATAATACTGACTGTATTTCAGCATCACACCCTTACTATCACCCGTTGTACCACTGGTATAGAGGATATTAGCCAAATCATCCATACTTGCCTGCTTGTAGAGTTCCTCCACTTCTGTCTGGCGAGGAAGATTCTCACCCAGCTTCAGGAAGTCCTTGAAATAGAGGGCGGCAGGGTCATGCGTACTGATGCGCACGCTGGAATCGAAGATGATGATACGCTCCAGGGATGGACAGAGGGCAAAGATACGGTGAGCCTTGTCATACTGCTCCTGTTCGCCTACAAAGAGGAAGCGAATCTGCGCATCGTTGATCATATATTGAATCTGCTGCTCGCTGCTGTTGGCATAGAAAGGTACAGAGGTAACTCTGATACCATACGCACCGAAGTCGGTGTACAGGTAATGCACACAGTTCTGCGAGAAGACAGCGATTTTGTCGAGTGGTTTAGCCCCAAGATTCAAAAGGGCATTGCTCACTTGTTTCACTCTCAACGAGAAAAGGTTAAACGAAACCGATTGCCACTGGTCACTACCAAACTTTCTGAAAGTAAGCGCAGGCTTCTCTCCCCACTTCTTAGCGAGGTCGTGAACCAGGACTGAAAGATGACTATTAATCTGCATAAGCTAATATTTATAAATATGTGTGCAAAGATAATAGAATTTGTTAAGAACACAAAATAAAAAGATATTTTTTCCACATAATCTGCTCTTTTTTTCGTAACTTTGCCCCGAAATCAAATAATAGAGAGATTATGATGCTACAAGAAGAATATGTTAGCGATGCCGTGGAACTGCTGAAAAAGCTCATCGCCACCCCATCGGTAAGCAGAAACGAAAAGGATGCTGCCGACATCATGGAGCAGACCATCCGCAGTTATGGCTTTGAGCCTCAGCGTGAGGCAAACAACATCTGGATGATCGACCCTCATTACGATGAGAGCCGTCCTACCCTGCTGCTCAATGCCCACATCGATACTGTGAAGCCAGTGGCTTCGTGGACACGCGACCCGTTTTCACCGGATGTTGAAGATGGCGTACTTTACGGCTTAGGCAGCAACGATTGCGGCGGCGGTCTCTGTTCTCTTCTCCAGATATTCAGAATGCTGACAGAGAAGCCTCAGCACTATAATCTTATCTATCTGGCATCTGCAGAAGAAGAGGTGTCGGGAAAGGATGGCATCACCCGTGCCCTGCCTTTGCTCCCGCATATCGACTTAGCCATCGTGGGCGAACCTACCGGTATGAATCCTGCCGTAGTAGAAAAAGGATTGATGGTGCTGGATGTGATAGCTCATGGCAAGAGCGGACATGCGGCAAGAAACGAAGGAGTAAACGCTATCTACGAGGCATTGGATGATATGCGCTGGATTCGTGACTACAAGTTCGAAAAAGTAAGCGAGTTCCTGGGTCCTACCAAGATGACGCTCACCGTGATGAATGCCGGAACCCAGCACAATGTGATTCCGGATAAGTGTACGATGCTTGTGGATATCCGCACCAACGAATTCTACGACAACGAAGAGGTTTACAAGTTTATCTGCCAGCACCTGAAGAGCGAGGTAAAGGCACACAGCTTCCGTCTGAAGTCATCCCGCATCGACCCCGAGCATCCTCTTATTAAGAAATGTGTAGCCATGGGCATGAAGCCATTCGGCAGTCCTACCCTCAGCGATCAGGCATTAATGCACTTCCCATCCTTCAAGTTAGGACCGGGCGAATCATCCCGCTCCCACTCTGCCAACGAGTTTATCCGCATCAGCGAAATACGCGATGCCATTGCAAAATACGAAACCCTCTTAGATGGCGCTGCCATCTAGAAGATAACAAAGGTATAGGAACTACATAAAAAGGAATTATAAAAAGCTTACATAAAAAGAACTATGAGGATGTGTCACAAGTCCATGGCACATCCTCATATATATTTTTCCTTAAGGCTGAATATATTTTCCCTTAAGGCTAAATTTATTTTCCCTTAAGGCTAAATATATTTTCTTCCAAGCATGCAAATCCGGCGGTACGTCTAGCGGGAAATATAACGAAATTCAGAATGCCAGAACGGCAATAGTCTTTCATTCACCCCATCTTGACGAAGCACGGTATAAGCAGCCTTTATCTTTCTTAGTTCTTCTTCAGAAAGAGTATCCTTAAATTTACCATTTATCAACACAAACAAGGCACGAAGTCTAAAATCAGGTGCCAAACAATACCAGAATATTTTCTTGTCATCATATTCATTTAAGGACCAACAGACATTTAAGGCATACCTTTCGGTAGAATCATAACGGGCAAACACATAGTCGACCCAAGCTTCAGGTTCCCTATCGTTCAGCCATTTTGCCACAAACTTCTCTGCCTGTTCTCTGGTAAATTCCAAAGTTGCCTCTGAGCCCCAATCCCAGAACTTAACCGTCGTCAAACTATCCTCTACGGTTACTCCTGCCCTATTATTAAGCGAAGTAATATCCATCGTAAGATCGTTATGAAAACTCAATTTCATGCAAGAATCTGACTTTGCATTTAGCTTTGCAATTTGCTCACAGAGATTATCCAGCAATCCCTGCCTTGAATAACGAATGCCATCAACCTCAATATCACCATCCAGTTCATTAGCATAAGTATGACAGGATTTTGTATTATTAAACACAAAAAGATTATCTAAAAGAGGCTTATTGTTCTGTTTGAGTGTATAATCTGCCGCCAATTGATACCCCTTGATACTATCATTGCTTAGAGTTGGTCTGAAAGAGCCATGGATATCATCACCCTCAAACTCTATTTCATTTTCCTTCGGAGAAATCAAAACCGTAGTATTTATCCCTCGATTCTCATAAGGAACCAATCCATATATCGTCAGGGTGTAATAGGCAGAATCCTTTCCTCCCCAACTTACGAACTCCAATGTCACGTCATTAGAGGTAACTTCCTTACCATTCAACTTAAACATTCCTTTCGAAGCCACAAAAGTTCCTTCCATCAGGCTTCCCCGCAGAATCGTAGGCTGCGGCACATCGTCATCCTTGCAAGATGAAAGTAAACCCAAAAAGATCCCAAAAATAATCAGTATACGTTTCATAGGCCACTATATTAAAATTGATTGATGCAAAAGTATGAAAAACAAATCAAAACTTAATGTATAAGAATGTTTATTTAAATATATTTAAGTTTCGCAAGTAACCTCCGGTCCCCGAAGGGGGCCAACTTTCAATAACCGCTGGTGGAATGACCGAAGGTCATGGAACCTGCGGACAAACTAATAGTAGGGAGAAAGCGTCCCCAAAGGGGGCGAACCACATCCAGTCTTGCTCCTGTTCGCCCCCTTCGGGGACGATAAGAGAGTATCTGTCACTATCCGCAGGTTCCATTCCCTTCGGTCATTCCACCCGCGGTTATTCACATTCGCCCCCTTCGGGGACGGTAGAATGCTACTTGCGAAACTTCAGTAATCATTCATCCGGGTACTCACCAATAGGTATCGTTGGATACTCATGTAGATACATTTTATCTCTTTTAAAGTAATCATAATCCCACTCAAAATCCGGGAAGATTGTATGATACAACTGAACCGTATCACCATTTTTTAAGTTCAATCTAACCCCATATATGAACTTATAATGAGAAGGACAACTTACATCAGGACAGGCTCCTTTATGATTATCCGGAGCATCTGGGAAAAATATCTCATAAGGGGCAAACATCTCATCAACATTTTCTAAGACATTTCCATTTTTATCAAAATATGGTAAAGATATCGTATAATAAATTCCATTTGAACTATAAGTATCTTCATACAATAAATTATTAAAATTAGAGATATAAGCGTAACGTTCAGGATAACTTTTTCCACTTAAAACCTCAGACTTAGAACTCCTAGACAAATAAGGAGTAAAACTAACACTAACACTTTTATTTCCTAGTTCTGTAAGTAAATCCGGGTTTAATGTCACACAAGCTGTTTGAGAATGATCCACTACTGGGTCCAAACGATACTTAAACCAAAAAGAACTATTAGGATCTTTTCCTATCAAACATGCATAAGGATTCATAAAAATCTTAGGCGTTTTCGTAAAACACCATACTCCCAATCGTCCCACATCTTTTATTGAGATAGACATACTGAGAGGCATTATTGTACTAGACTGCAACGTTTTGATTTCCCCGTTCAAAGTAACACTTCCAGCCGTATGCAACTGTACTGTCTGAGTAGTCTGATTATTCTTATCAAAAGCACCAATAAAAGAACCAAGAAGAGATGCCGCGCCTGACTTTACAATACTACCAGCACCATTTATTACAGCATTACCAATTGCGGGAAACTTCTTGGAGTCAATTGCAGACTTCACCCATTTTTCGGCAGTTTTTCCTGTCATATTAGCAACAGCTTTCACAACACCATTCAAAGGATTAGAAGTAGTTGTAGATATTATGGTACCATTCGTATAGGCTTCAAGGGATCCTCCCATATTAATAGTAGCAGACGACATATTCATCGGTATTATCTGCAAAGAACCTACAGAAAAGTTCGGATCATACGCCAGCTCTGTTTGGAAACAATTCCAACCAGGAGTAAAAGCTTTAGAAGCTTGATTAGTAACATTAACTATATATATATCGTTTAATCCCCTTGAACTAGTAGTCGTTACTATAGGATTAGAGAAAGCCAACAATGCCTGCGGCTGCTCAAAATACAAATGCCATATGCCAGTATTATTCGGCACACTTACTTTCGGCTCTAAATAATAAAATCCTTTCAAAATGCCAGAATATTTATTATAAAATATCAAATAGTTCAAGCCCATCTCCCCACTACCATTAACAGTATGGGCTATCAATCTCCATCCATCTTTATACTTTATGTCTTCACGTATTTCTTTTGGGACACAACCTGTTGTGGATAGATCATTCCAAGGAGTACTTACTGAATCCACTCCAACAAGTTTAACTTTTTTCCATTTTTCCCAATCCCCAACATTAACCTCAGAAGAAACAGTTGATCTTGTTCCAAGATTTCTCATTGGATAAGCAACTAATTCTTTGCTTTTATTCAGACTAACACTTTTGTTAGTATAAGCAGTCTCTAAATCACTACATGCACATAAAGCACATAGAAACGAGAATAAAAAAATAACTTTTTTCATAAAAATCCTATTAATTAAACTTACCATAATAGATAATTCCATCACTTAATATCGCTACACTATCAATACTTTGAATCTCATTTAAAAACATAGGTAGAACTATATACGAATCATTGATTTCAACATTAACTTCGTATAAAGTAGAACCTATATCATCAAAAAAGATAATTTCTACAGCTTTTCCTACTTTAAAATTTTTAATCGAAAATGAGTTTTCATCCACACACACAATAATTGGTAAAGTGGGAGCATGTCTCATTCCATCCTCATTTCTAAAAGGAGTTCTTTGATTAGCATTAGCAATCAGAGATGCACTTCTTGTCATAGCCTGTCCAGTACTCAATACTAGTAGGAACAGGAAAAAAAATAATATACGTTTCATAGGCCACTATATTAAAATTGATTGATGCAAAAGTATGAAAAATAAATCGAAACTCAAAGAATAAGAATGTGCATTTTGTGTACAAATTAGAAACTAGGCTTGTACATCCATTGTACAAGCCTAGCCAACAACAACTTACATATCATCTATAATTTTGTCCCAATCACCAGGACGACCTTCCTTCTTGAACGATTTTACATACATTCTTCTGCGAGATGCCGTTATAGCCTCTTTGGAACGATTCGTAAAACCCGCTATATCCACAGGCTTCATGTGAATTTTCAGCAAATAACAAACTTTAAGTCCAAGCTCATTCGCTATAGGGAAATTGTCGAGCTTTCTGCGGAAGTCCGGATATGCCTCATCAATTGCCTTGAAAAGTTCTACCCAGTCATCATCCGTCAGCTTATACGTTCTATGATTTTTCTCCTTCAATACATGTTGATAGATGGACGAAACTTGAAGCTTCTGTTCCTTCACCACTTTATCACAATTTGCTACTTCATCATACTTTTCAATCTCCGTTTTATACTTGGCAACAATCAATTCCAGCAACATCTCCCTTTGCTTTGACTTTCCTATCTTTACTTTATAAAACTGCATTATAGACAACAGCAACAAAACAAATATAACAACACCGCTCCCCATCACCAGACGATAAATAACCACCCTCAGATTCAATTGTTTATTTTCAGCATCTTTCAAAGAAAAGTTGTAAAGCTGTTCTATCTTTTTTACCGCCTGAGTATTTTCTATATCCTGTATCGTATCACTATATTCTTTATACTTTACAAAATAATGCTTTAGCTTGTCGCTATCATCGGTTTGCTTAGCCGTTTCTATCAAATATCGATAAGCAGCCTGTTTACCCCAAACATTACCCGAATCCAAAAGCCACTTAGCATAAAGATCAGCATTTTCAGGTTCATGAGTTTTTCCATATACATCCAAAGCTATTATATATAATCCATTTCTGCCATCACCTATGGAATTTGAATCACGAAGGCAAAACTCCAGATGTTGCTTGGCTTTCTTATAGTCACCCTTTTCATAGAAAACAGAAGCCAAAACATGATGGAAAGACTTCATCATTACACTATCCTGGTATTCATGAGCTTTAGACAAACCGTTTTCCAAATAACACTGTGCTGCTTTATAATCTTTGCAATATATAAAACACTGTCCCATATCGCGTAAGTCAAATAGGACATTTCTTCTATTGCCATCCAAAGAATCTGCCAAATATGCTTTATCCAATACCTGCAAAGCTTCATGTGGAAGATTACAAAGACGATAGATGTTTGCCATTTGACAATAAATATCACCTTGCAAAGTATAGTTATCCTCTGGCACAAGGCTTACTGCCTTCTGATAATATTGCAAAGACTGAGGAACTTCACCATCTTCAAAGCAGATTCTACCTGCATAAAAATACACCTCTGACAAGATGCCATCATCTTTGACATTCTCAAAATAACAGACCAATGAATCCATAAGACACTTGTAGCCTTTTATATCCTGATACTCTTTATCTTTGACCTTAATACGAAGCAGACTACCATACATCTGTTCTGACTTAGATAATCCTTCTTGAGTCAAAAGACTATCTAACATAGCTTTTCCTTTCACCAAATCTGTAGACAACAAGGCATCTGTCTGGCGAAAAGAAGGAGAAACAGGCTCTTCACATGCTGCCAACAAAAGCAGCATGAAAAATATCAATATTTTAAATCGACCCATCATATTATTAGTTTTTAAGCAACAAGACCCTCTAACTAAACAAATATGTTTAATTAGAAGGTCCTGAATATTTTCTTTTATTTTTTATCTTCCCAACCAAGCCTCTGGGTTGAGCTTGGCAGTCTCCTTGCGAAGCTGGAACTGGAGGATGTTGTCGGAACCCACGGCACCCAATGCCTGACGGGTACTTACCTTCTGTCCCTTATGAACGCTTACCGATTTCAGGTTGCAATATACTGAGATGTAGGCACCATGACGAACCAATACGTTCCACATGCCACCATAGCCGAATACGGCACTCACCTCACCATCGTAGATGCTGCGAGCCACACAACCCGGCTTGCCCTGAATGTTGATACCCTTGTTATCAAGCCTAACACCCGTCAAGCCCTGCACGTTATACTGACCGAAATGGCTCACGATGCGATAACCTCCACTGATAGGCATCGGCAGACGACCACGGTTTGCCTCGAAACCACCATTCAGCATACGGTCTACCGAGCTCAGGGTTGCCGCCTCCTGCGCCTCCTTCTTGGCAGCAGCAATCTCACGAGCCTGACGCTCCTCATCCGCTTTCGCCTTCAGCTCGGCAGCTCTGCGGTCAGCTTCAGCCTTTCTTGCAGCCTGCTCGGCAGCAGCTTCACGTGCCGCCTGTTCTGCGGCAGCACGCTGTGCCGCCTCGGCAGCAGCACGCGCCTTAGCCTGCGCCTGGGCTTTCGCCTTCGCCTCCGCCTGGGCAGCAGCTTCTTCCTGTGCCTTTCTTGCAGCTTCGGCTGCAGCACGAGCCTCCTCGGCAGCCTTTCTTCTTGCCGCCTCGGCAGCAGCCTCACGGGCTTTCGCCTCAGCTATTCTGCGGGCATTCTCTCTTGCGGCAGCCTCGGCAGCAGCCTTCTTGCGGGCCAATTCCTCAGCACGCTTCTTGGCTGCAGCGGCAGCAGCAGCCTTGCGCTTAGCTTCGGCAGCAGCACGGGCACGAGCCTTTGCCACTTCCTGCTGAATCAGACGGTCAATCTGTGCATTGATGGCCGCATCCTTCTGACGCTGGTCGGCGATGACAGCCTGAATGGTCTTCTGCTGCTTCTGCAGTCCCTGCACCATCTCCTTCTGCTGCGTCTGCTTGCCTTCCAATGCCGTCTTCTCCTGCTTGCCCTTATATAATAAGGTGTTCTTATGACCCTTTACGTTCTCCAACTGGTGATGCTTCTCGTTCACCTGCTTCTGCTTTGCCTGGATGGCCTGTCCCTGCACCTTCTGATAGGAAGAATACTGGCGGATGAACGAAAGGCGGCGATACATCTGAGTCAGGTTCTTGGCACTGAAGATAAACATCAGCTTATCCTGCACCGTATGGTGCCTGCTCATATAGCGCATAGAGCGGATATACTTGTTCTTTCTGTCCTGCAACTGCTGCTGAAGAGTCTTCAACTGCGCCTGCAGAATACCGATATTTCCGTCGATATGGTGGATATCTTTCTGGATTCCATCAATCTTCTTCTGGCTCTGGTCTATTTCGCCGTTCAGAGCCATCAGGTCTTCCAGTCGCTTCTTCACGTCGGCCTGATTCTTGCGCAACGCCTGCTCCTGTTCCCTGATTCGCTTCTGGATACTGGCACGCTGTCCCTGCAATCCCCTGATGTTGGCATTGCTGTAGGTGGCAGCTCTGCGTTCTGCCTTCGTTGGAGCCTTGGTAGAAACCTGCACATGCTGCTTGCCCCTTCGGGCAGGTGCCTTGGCAGCCGGCTTTTTTCTGTTGTGCTGTTTGTTTGAGGCAACGGCAGTCTTCTTCGCAGGTTTCTTCTGCACATGATGCTGTGCAAAAGGCGCCAGCGAGAACGTCATTGCCAATATGAATAATATGATTCGCTTCATGATGAATAGGAATGATTTCTATGTTTATTTCCAGCAATCATGCGATTACATGCTCATGAGTTTGCCAAGTACATCTTTAGGTGATACCTGCTTGTACTTACCCGATACCTCGGTCTGCGCATCCCACTTGTCGTCGGTCTTCACGCTCTTCATCTCGATGTTGAGTTTTGCCTCCTGAGGCTTGTTGTTCAGGATGGTGGTAAGCGTCATGCGCTGGGTGGCAGGAAACATCTTCACGCCCACACTCTTGAAGTCGCTATACTTCAGGTTGAGTCGCGAATCGCCGTTGCCTTTATCCTTGTAGGTAACGTTGGCTTCAGCGATTCTTCCGCTGTTTCTATTCGCCTTCCACTGGTAGTTCATGTTGCCACATCTGATGGAAACAGGCACATTTTCGGCGGTTTCATCGAGATTTGCCGAGAATTTCTTCAGGTCGGAATCTGATACCTTCTTCACACCTGGCACGAGCAACTGGTTCCAGAAGAGTGCCTGGAGCGAATAGAAGTTGATGCCCTGCTTCTTGAGGAAGTCCACCTGCGTATAGTCTGCCTTGATGTATTCCTTGTGCATGCGGTCAACGATGAGCACATAGTTTGGGGCGCACTCCAGTCTGCCCACCTCGGAACCCAGTATTGGGATAAAGAGCTGGATGCGGATTACCTCGTCCTTGCGCATGCTCAGCTTGCCAGGCACGGTGATGTCCTTGCCTGCCGCCTGCAGATTAAACGTCATATTGCCCACGATGTTCTTGGCATACACCTGGTTGTCGGCAACCTTCTGCACGAAAGCCAGGTTCTTCATCGAAGCCACCTCTGCTGCATCCGCAGCCTTGGTCTCGGTCTTCCTGTTCTGGGCATTCACCTTGCCCGTTCCTTCCATCTTCTTGGTAGAGCCGCAAGAAGCCATCAGCAGAAGAGCCACGGCAGCCACTGCCATCTTCAAATTGTTCATCACTTTCATTTTCTTCTTATCCTTTCTTATTTCTTTCTTCCTCTTTTTGTTTTTCTGCCCGTAGCCTTGTCGGTGGTTTTCTGCTTCTTCACCTCGGCTACAGCCGGATTCATCCTTTTCTGGAATTCTTCTTCAGAGATATATTGTTTGTTCTTTATTTTCCAATCAAGCGTAGTCGACGGGTTATCGTCGGTATGGGCTTTCTTCCAAAAATCCACGGCTTCATCGGTGATTCCGTTCATGGCGTAAATATCGCCGGCATGTTCAAGAACCGTACTGTTGTTCTCGGTGGAATCGCGGTTTTTCAGCGCTGCATCGATATAAGTCTTGGCATCTGCATAGCGTTCCTGCATAAACAGAATCCAGGCATAGGTGTCAAGATATGTGCCGTTGTTCGGCTCCGCCTTGATGGTCTTATAGCTCATCGATTCTGCCTTGTGCAGGTCCTTGCCCTGTTCGCTCAGATAGTAGGCGTAGTTATTCAGCGCCATCACGTTGTCGTCCTTCCATTGCAGACAGGAATCGTAGGCAGCCATCGACTCCTCTGTTCTTCCTTTCTTATACAGGATGTCGCCCATCACGGCATAGAGGTCGGAAACCAGATCCTTGTTCGACTGTTCGTTGAGCTGCGCCACTCCCAGTCGGAACTCGTTGAGTGCGTGGTCTTCGTCGTTCTTCTGATAATACGCCATTCCTCCGAAATAGTAGAAAACCATTTCCTCGGGATTATACTGATGGGCTGCATGCGACTGGGTAATGACTTCGCCATACTTGCGCTGGTTCCAGAGACTCTGGATAAGCTGCAGGCGGGCGTTCACGTTGTCCGGTGCTATGTCGAGCACCTTCTGGAATGCCGCATTCACCGTATCGGCAGGCATCTGCTTCAAACTCATATAGGCAGCCCTCAACTCGGCTACCTCTGATGATGGTTCCGGCTGGTTGAGCACCTTGTTGAAGAGGGCGAGCACCTTGGTAGAGTCGCCTCCCTCACTCTCGTTGGTCTGGATATAGGAACGGAACATCATAATCCTGGTTTCGGTATCCGTCTTCCTGCTCATCAATATCTTGTCGAGCATCTGGTGCGCCTGATCCTCCTGCTTGGTGGCATTATAGTAGTCGTAGAGCGACATCTGGGCGTAGGCATTGTCCGGCTCTTCCTTCAGGGCATCGGTAAAATACTTGAATGCCTCCTTCTGCCGGTTGTGCTGCATCAGCCAGTTGCCGAGCATCGTCTTATACACCATATCCAGGGGATGCTGTTCCGACAGCGTCTTCAGTTCGTTGTAAGCCGCCTTCGGGTCGTTCATCATCTCGTAGATGCGCATCTTGGTCAGGGTAAGCTGCTCGCTCTCGCCTTCCTCCGTCTCCAGTCTGCCCACGGTGTTGAGCATCATGCGGTAGTTTTTCTGCTGCTGGTAGAGCTGCGCCAGGATGCGGAGGGCATCGGTGTTGCTGTGGTTCTTGGCATAGAGTACCTCGTAAGAACCGATGGCCTTGTCGTATTGTCCCATACCTATATAATATTGGGCAAGGCGCTCAACATAGGTCAGGTTGTCGGGATTCAGGGCGATGGCCTTGTTCATGCACTCCAGCGCCAGGGAATCCTTCTTCAACTGGGTATAATAGAGCGACTGGTAGAAATATACCTCAGCCGCACGAGGGTCTATCTTCCGGGCATGCTCGAAGAGATCGAAGGCAGCAGTCAGGTTGCCCGCCGCATGCTGTCGTGCCGCCTCGGTAAAGAAGTATTCAAATCGCTTGCGGTCGTTGGGTGAAAGCGAATCCACCCAAACAGTCTGCTGCTTCGCTGGCTGCACCTTTTTCTTACGGGCCAACGAAGGCAAGGCCATCACGCCTGCCAGCGCCACAGCCACCCAGAAGCCCTTATTTCCATAAATTCTCTTCACGATATCTTTCCCTTTCGCTTTCTCTATTTTTTAATGTTCTATTCTGATGTTATTTCACTCCGGTATGTCCGTATCCACCGGCGCCACGTTCGGTCTCATCCAGCTCTTCTACCTCGATGAAATCGCACTGTTCGTGCTTGGCAAGCACCATCTGGGCGATGCGCTCCCCGTCGTTGATGACGAAGTCTTCCTGCGAGAAGTTGATGAGCAGCACCATGATTTCGCCGCGATAGTCGGCATCGATGGTGCCCGGCGTGTTGAGCACGGTGATGCCATGCTTCAGGGCAAGACCGCTGCGCGGACGTATCTGTGCCTCGTATCCCACTGGCAGAGCCATGAAAAGACCCGTAGGAACCAGTCGGCGCTCCATAGGATGGAGCACGATGGCTTCGTCGATGTTAGCACGCAAGTCCATGCCCGCACTCTGAGGTGTGGCAAACGCAGGGAGAGGCTGATGCCCCTTATTGATAATCTTTACTTTCAGCATAATTCTAGAATTTTCTGCAAAAATACTGCTTTTTAGGCGAATAATCGCATTTTATAAGTGAAAATGATATAATTTATTGTTTTTTATTTTGATTTATGCGCACTTTCATGTATTTTTGCGCATCAGAAATGAAAGGATAGTAAGAATCACTTATATAGCAGATGGATTATGGAATGGAAACAACTCATATCAAACAAGCGCTTCGGACAGGAGCATAAGCATGCCGAACGCCACGACGATCGCTCTGAATTCAAGCGCGATTACGACCGTCTTATCTTTTCATCGGCATTCCGCCGCCTGCAGAACAAGACGCAGGTATTCCCGCTGCCGGGCAGCATCTTCGTACACAACCGACTCACCCACAGCCTGGAAGTATCGAGTGTGGGCATGTCGCTGGGCAACGACATCTCCCGCCGCATCATCCAGAAGCGTCCGGAGCTGAAGGATACCCTCTTCGAAGAGATAGGAACCATCGTGAGCGCAGCCTGCCTGGCACACGACTTGGGCAATCCTCCCTTCGGTCATTCCGGCGAGAAAGCCATCCAGACTTTCTTCAGCGAAGGAGCAGGTCAGAGCCTGAAATCGGCGGTTTCATCGGAGTTTTGGGACGATATCACCCATTACGAGGGTAATGCCAACGGCTTCAGAATCCTGACGCATCGCTTCAAGGGCCGTCGCCAGGGTGGATTTGTGATGACTTATCCGATGCTTGCCGCCATCGTGAAATATCCTTTTGCCAGCAGTCTGGCTGGCGATCACGGTAAATTCGGCTTTTTCACCTCCGAAGCGGCTACCTACCAGAAGGTTGCCGATGAATTAGGCATCCGCCGCCTGTCTGCCGAAGACGAACCACTGAAGTACGCCCGCCACCCGCTGGTGTATATGGTAGAGGCAGCCGATGACATCTGTTATGAGATTATGGACATCGAGGATTCGCACAAGCTGAAGATTCTTTCCTTCGATGAAACCGCCGATTTATTGCTCGGTTTCTTCGATGAAACCACGAAAAGCAAGATTCGCCAGCGCATCATCGACGAGGAACTGACCGATGAAAACGAGCAGGTGGTTTACATGAGAGCCTGTGTGATAGGCAAACTGGAGAACGAATGCGTGAAGGCATTCCTCGACCACGAGGAAGAGATTCTTGCCGGCACCTTCGAGGGAGCCCTCATCGGCCACATCTCGGAGCACGAGCGCAATGCCTATATCACCTGTACCCAGGTTTCGAGAAAGAAGATTTATGCCAGCAAGCCCGTTCTCGACATCGAGCTTTCGGGTTACAAGATCATGGCCACGCTGATGGAGGTATTCATCGATGCCGCCGTCAACCCATCCCGTTTTTACTCCAAGCAGCTTCTGCGCCGGGTAAGCAGCCAGTACGACATCGAGAATGAGAGTCTGGAAGAGCGAATCATGGCGATATTGGATTACATCAGCGGCATGACGGATATCTATGCCCTAGACATCTATCAGAAGATAAACGGAATAAGTCTGCCGATAGTATAGAAACAAAGCTGGCATACGGGCTTTAGAGCTTTATGTTAAAAAAACTAACTCGCTCTAAATTGGACTTTGGTTGAAAATCAAGAAGTTTTACGATGAGAATTTTATGGCAATTAGAACTTTTTGTGTTAAATCACATGCATGAAATGCAGTTTTCTAAGAAAATATTTGGAGATTCCGACAAAAAAGCGTATTTTTGCAGCAACAAATCCCACCACGCCTCTCAACGATGCGTACCACGGTGGGACTTCGCTTTTTATATGGGTATATGAACTACGACAAACAACCGATAAATATAGATGAACAATTAGCCTTGCTCCAAAACAGAGGACTAATGATAGAGGATGTTGCTATAGCCAAATTACAGCTTCGCAATATCAGCTATTTCCGTATCGCTAGTTATCTTCGATACATGGAGCAAGACCGACAACATCATCTTTACAAATCCGGCAGTACATTCGAGCAAGCCATCAACCTTTATCTCTTTGATAAAGAACTACGCCAACTTATATTCAAGGCTATCCAAGATATTGAGATCTCTCTTCGGACCAAAATGATTCAGATATTCTCTATGGAGCATGGCGCATTTTGGTTTATGGATGCATCATTGTTCAAGAATGCAGACTTTTATGAAGGCTGCCTTGACAATATCAAGAAAGAGGTGTCTCGTTCAAATGAAGATTTCATCAAGGAGCATTCCGAGAAATATACTTTCCCTTCTCTCCCGCCTGTGTGGAAAACATTGGAGGTCGTTTCGTTTGGTACGCTTTCCAAATTATTTTGTCTGTTCAAGGACAATCGTCTCAAAAAGCAAGTGGCAAGAGAGTTTGGACTACCTTAATACACTTACTTGGAAAGTTGGATAAGGTGTATAACCGTGCTTCGCAATTGTTGTGCTCACCATGCCCGTATATGGAATAGGCGTTTTGCCTTGAAGCCACAATTGCCAAATCGGCTTCCACTTTCTTGGATTGCTCCAACCCAAAAGCCTATCAAACTTTACCATCAGTTATGCACCTTATTATATATGGAGCAAACTATAACTCCTTGTATGGATTTAAAAAGCTCTCTGCTCAGATTGTTCGCAGATTATCCCAATATTGATTTACATGCCATGGGCTTTCCACAAGGATGGGAAAACGAACCTTTATGGAGATAGCAACAAGTGTTCGGCGTTAGCCTATATCCACCCTCCACCAACAGTTCAGTTGTACGACTATAAAGCTACGATTGTACAACTATAGGGTGTATAGTTGTACGACTAAAGGGGTTATAGTTGTACGACTAAAGAGGTTATAGTTGTAGGACAACAAGGTGTTCCCACTAGGCTCGACAGAGGTGCCGACTGCAGTCAGCAGACCTGCTGACTAGGCTCAGCAGGTCTGCCGAGCCTAGTGGCAACAATGGAGAAGTTACTTCCTAGCACCCGGAATGATACTTTCTCCAACCCGAGAAGATACTCTTTCCAACATGGTAAGAAGCTCTTTCCAACTCGTAAAGATGATGGTGAAGGGTGGTGAACTCCGGGTGCAAAAATACAGAATTATCTTCATAATCCCACATTATAGACACAGGAATTTACTGGTGCGCCAAAAAAAATCAACCTGTACGGTTGAATTTACCCAATACGCCCTGAAAGGGCAGAAGCTCCTAGCCCAGGGCATCGCCCTGGGTAATTATGAACACAAACCCGTCGCCCTGAAAGGGCAAAAGCTTTATAAATGAACAAGACATGAACATGATCTCCTACACCACCTGCCTTTATCTCGACACATCCCGTAGTTTTAACAAGTTTACCGATATAATTATGAAGTCGCTCCAAATCATTTTCACGGATTTTTGGGCTCGTGGTTTTGATGTGGAAAATCAAATGGATATAAAATTTTGATAATGATTGTGCCATAATTGTAAAGCTTTTGCCCTTTCAGGGCGTTGGTTTATATTTCATTATACCCAGGGCGTTGCCCTGGGCTAGGAGCTTCTGCCCTTTCAGGGCGTATTGGGTAATTTCAACCGTACAGGTCGAAAAAATCCCATGCCCTTATTGCCGGAAAGTAATAAGGACATGGGATTTTTGCTGGTTTTATTTTTCCTTATAGAAAATCTTGTTGGCACCACTGGTTATCTTCAGTGCCTCAGGATGCTCCTCTATGAAACTGTTGATGTGGCGAACACGCTTCTCTTCCAGAATCTCATCCACGGCTATGAGAATACCCGTTTCCTCTACATCACCGAAACCATAGTTGATGGCGGTGCCGAAAAGCTTCATGGTAGGACTCAGATTCATATACGCATTCACCAACGGAGGAATGTTGAAGCCCAACTCTCTGATTTCACGATTCAAGATGCGATAATCAGCACGGAAATCATCCTCGGTGAAAATCTTCTCCATCTCGCTCTCAGGAGTCTCCAACTTCAATGGCTTCATCGGAATCACCAGGTTCTCCTTGTCATCAAAATGCTTCTTGAGGAAGTAGAGAATCATGTCGCGACCACGACGGATGTAAGATGGATACATCGTCATCTTGCCAAAGAAATACTTCACCTCTGGGTAAAGCACAGTCAGGGCACCCAAGCCATCCCAGAGATTATCCAGAGCAAAGATGCTCTTGCTGTTCTTGCGAACATTCTGATACTCAATAGAAACGAACGAACGGCCCAGCTCCACGGTGTAAGGCATGTAATCCTTCAGGAACTTGTCGGAGAAATGGAACATGTGACTGGTGGCGAGCTTTGGCTGGCCCTTCTCGTCGAGCTGCCAGTCCCTGCCCAGCAGATAACGGTAACCACCGATAATCTCGTTGGCCTCCGGATTCCAGACGATGAGCTGCTTATAGCAGTTGTCGCCAAAGTCGAATTCGTCAAGATCCATCGATTTCCCGGTTCCACCGCCAGCCTCACGGAAAGCGATTTCACGAAGGCGCCCAATCTCCTTCAATACATTTGGCGAGTCATTTGCCGTAACGATGTAAATCTCGTTATGGCTCTTATTGGTCATGCGAAGCTGCTTGTCGGGAGTCAACTCGCTCTTCAGCAGCTCGCGGTCAATCGGTTGGATGATTTCTTCTTCCATACTACTCTATCTCTATATAAAAACTATATTCTATAAATCTATATTATGTTTTACGATGCTTATAATGCTTTGCTTATAATGCTTTGTTATAATTCGTAGACCTTATCTTTCACATACTGTGCCCACTCGGTGGCCGACTTACTATGGTCGAAGGTCTGCCAAGGAATAGGTTTGCCGATGGCGATGCGGAAATGCTTGCCCACATTCTTGTACATCTCGTCTACCAGGAAAAGCATGGCGAGATTGAACGGCAGATGCTTGTCGCTGAAGCGGGCGATGCGATAGAATCGCTCTGAGTTGCACCCACCAAAGTGGATAGGCACCACGTCGCGCTGATACTCCACGCTCTTGGAAATGAAAGTCTTCTTCCAAGGCAGGTCGCAGATGCTGCCGTCAGGCTGCTTGCGGCTGTTCAGGCCAGCAGGGAACATGAGCATGTGGTTGTCGCTCTGGAAACCTGCCTCCACCATGCGCGGGAAGTCACGGCTCTGTCGACCGGTTTTGTTGATGCCGATGCTTACAGGCTTGAGTCCCGGAAGATTGAGCAGAAGGTCGTTTACCAGATAGCGGAACTTGCCGTCATAATGCTTTCCGATGATAGAACCCAGACACACGCCGTCCTGTCCGCCCAGCGGATGATTAGACACGAAGGTATAGAGCTTTCCGTCGTTCTTATCCGGCAGATTCTCCAAGCCCACAATCTCTACATCCATCTTCAGATAGCGCACGCATTCGGTGAGCCACTCCGTACCGGAAAGGCCACGACTTTCCCACAAGAACTTGTTGACCTCGTCCTCGTGAATGATTTTCTTAAGCCAAGAGACCAGGAAACCCGGCACAAACTTCGCCTTGCTTCCCATCTTGCTCTTCAGTATCTTTTCTATATCTATCGTTTTCTCAATTGAAGCACTCATGTTCATTAAAACTTATAAGTACGTGCAAAATTAGTTCTTCTTTTTTAAATACGAGTCATTTTTTCCAAAAAAATATCATTTTTGCCTAAATTTCCTATAAAATAGCATCATTCGTGCAGAAATCAAGACAAAAAACAGTGTTTTCGGAGTTTCCGTGACATTCGGGTTCAGCAGAGCCTAAAAGGCGGGAAAACAACTTTTTTATAGCCGTTTTTAAAATTTTGCACGGAAAAGTAGCAGTTTGTGGGGATTTTTATGTACCTTTGAACCCGAATTCCTTTTAAATAGGTACATACGTGTGGTAAATAGGTACATACACGTGGGAGGAATGAGTTAAAAATAAGAAACTTATAAAGAAAAAAGAAGAAAAGACGATATGATTAAGACAGCAGAAACATACCACGTACCCGTTCTCCTGAAAGAGAGCGTTGACGGACTGAATATCCAGCCAGGCGGCATCTATGTAGATGTTACCTTCGGCGGTGGCGGACACTCCAGGGAGATACTCTCCCGACTCAGCGAGGGCGCCCACCTGTATAGCTTCGACCAGGATGCCGACGCCGAACGCAACGTGGTGGCGAATCCTGACTTCACCTTCGTTTGCTCCAACTTCAGATACCTGAAAAACTGGATGCGATACTATGGCGTTGACGGACTCGACGGACTGCTTGCCGACCTCGGCGTATCGAGCCATCACTTCGACGACGAGACCCGCGGCTTCTCGTTCCGCTTCGACTCGCCGCTCGACATGCGCATGAACAAGAGAGCCGGAAAGACTGCTGCCGACATCGTGAACGAATATGAGGAAGAAACCCTTGCCGACATCTTCTACCTCTACGGCGAGCTGAAGAATTCGCGCCGCATCGCCTCTGCCCTGGTCAAGGCGAGAGCCACCAGCCCCATCAAGACCACCAAGGACTTCATGGCTGCCGTGGAGCCCCTCTTCAAGCGCGAGCGAGAGAAGAAGGAGATGGCGAAGCTCTTCCAGGCGCTGCGCATAGAGGTGAACCACGAGATGGATGCCCTGAAAGAGATGCTCCGATCTGCCACCGAACTGCTGAAGCCGGGCGGCCGACTATCGGTAATCACCTACCACTCACTGGAAGACCGCATCGTGAAGAACATGATGAAGGCGGGCAATCCGGAAGGAAAGATAGAACAGGACTTCTTCGGAAGAATAGAAACTCCGTTCAAGCTCGTGAACAACAAGGTAATCATTCCTGATGCCGACGAGCAGGAGAGAAACCCGAGAAGCAGAAGTGCTAAACTTAGAATAGCAGAAAAGAAATAAGAAAATGGAAGAAAAAAAAGAAAAACAGATAGTCAACAGCCAGGCGGAAGGAACAGCTCCTGAAGGGACGCCGAAGGCTGCAGCTCCCGAAGAGCCTGCCAAGGAAGCAACTCCCGAAGAGTCGCTCAAGGCAGCTCTAGCCAAGCAGGCCATTGAAGAGGAGGCTTCGGGATCGGCAAGCTTTACCCTGCGCAAGATTCTGGGTGGCGATATCCTCACCGCCCAAATCATACGCAAGCAGATATGGCTGTTTGTACTCATCGTGTTTTTCGTCATCATCTACATATCCAACCGATACAGCATCCAGAAGGACCTTATCGAGCTGGACCAACTGCAAAAAGAGCTGCAAGACACCAAGTACAAGGCTTTGTCTACCAGCAGCCAGATAACAGAAAAGAGTCGTGAGAGCAATGTGCTCGACGTGCTGAAGCACAGCAAAGACAGCATCCTGCACATCGCCACCCAGCCTCCTTACATCATTAACGTACCCGAAGAATGAGCAAGTTTGAACATAAGAAAGTAATGCCCCGCTACAGCGCCATCGCCATCATCATGACCCTGATAGCGGCTGCCATCGTGGGCAAGGCATTCTACATCATGACTGCCAAGCACGACTACTGGATGAAGGTTGCCGAGCGACAGAAGAGAGATTCCGTGACCGTGAAGCCTAACCGAGGCAACATCCTGAGCTGCGCCGGTCAGCTGATGGCGAGTTCGCTGCCAGAGTTCAAGGTGTTCATGGACTTCCAGGCATTGTCTACCGCCAAGAACGACTCGCTGTGGGATGTGAAGCAGGATTCCATCTGCCAGGGGCTGCACAAGATATTCCCGGAGAAGAGCGCTGAGGAATTCAAGCGCCATCTGATAGAGGGACGAGGCAAGAAGAGCCGCCACTGGGCAATATACGGCAGCCGCATCGACTACAACACCTTCACCGAGGTGAAGAGCCTGCCGGTGTTCCGCATGTCGCCCTACAAGAGCGGTTTCCACTGGGAGGAATATAATGCCCGCACCCGTACCTACGGTTCGCTTGCCGGACGTACCATCGGAGCCATGTTCGGCGCCAAGGATACCGCCCGCTTCGGACTGGAACTGAGCTACGACTCCATCCTGCGCGGAACCAACGGTATCGTGCATCGCCGCAAGGTGCGCAACAAGTTCCTCGACATCACCGATACCCCTCCTATCGACGGAGCCGACATTGTGACCACCATCGACGTGAGCATACAGGACCTTGCCGAGCGTTCGCTCATCGAAGAGCTGAAGGAAATCAACGCCAACGTGGGTGTAGCCATCGTGATGGATGTGCCTACCGGCGACATCAAGGCCATCGTGAACATGGAGAAATGTTTCGACGGAGAATACAGAGAGATTCACAACCATGCCGTGAGCGACCTGCTGGAGCCGGGTTCCGTGTTCAAGCCAGCCTCTCTGCTCGTGGCCCTGGACGACGGCGTGGTGGATACCACCTACCATGTGGAGACGGGCTGCGGCGTATGGCAGATGTATGGCAGAGACATGAAGGACCACAACTGGCGCAAGGGCGGATACGGCATGCTGAGCTTTGCCCAGACCCTGTGGTACAGTTCCAACATCGGTGTGAGCCGCATCATCGACGACCATTACCGGAACAACCCGGAGAAATTCGTGAAGGGCATCTACCGCACCGGTCTGCACGACGACCTGAAGATTCCGCTGATGGGTGCTACCCCGGCAAGAATCCGCATGCCGCACAAGAACAGCCACGGACAGTATGACAACTGGGCTAAGACTTCGCTGCCATGGATGAGTATCGGATATGAGACGCAGGTGCCACCTATCTCTACCCTCACCTTCTACAACACCATCGCCAACAACGGCAAGATGATGCGCCCTAGATTCGTGAGCAAGGTGGTGAAAAACGGAGAAACCATCATGGAATTCCCGCCAGAGGTGATGCGCCCGCAGATAGCCAAGGAGAAGAGCATCAAGGAGTTGCAGACCATCCTGGAACAGGTGGTGAGCGTGGGACTCGGAAAGAAGGCTGGTTCGCCTAACTTCAAGGTGGCAGGAAAGACGGGTACGGCGCAGGTATCAAAGGGTGCCGGCGGATACAAGAACGGCGGAACCAACTATCTGGTTAGCTTTGCCGGCTATTTCCCTGCCGACAATCCGCGCTACAGCTGCATCGTCTGCATCCAGAAATCGGGCTTGCCTGCTTCGGGAGGAAGCATGAGCGGAAAGGTGTTCCACGACATCGCCGAAGGCATCATGGCGCAGAGTCTGAAACTCGACGTGAAGGACGCCAAGGATTCCGCTTCCATCTTCGTACCCGACGTGAAGAACGGCAACGTGCTTGCTGCCGACTATGTGCTCACCCATCTGGGCATCAAGACCAACACCAACTGGGGCGGCAGCTATGCCAACGGAAACCCTATCTGGGGCAAGGCAGAACGTTCTGGAAGCCGAAGCATCCGACTCATCAGAGAGAAGCAATACGGCAAGGGCACCGTGCCTGACGTGACGGGCATGGGCGCAAGAGACGCCATCTTCAACATGGAGAGCCGAGGCATCAAGACCCGGATTGTGGGCAGAGGAAAGGTAACCAAGCAGAGTCTGGTTCCCGGAACTCCGGTCAAGAAGGGAGCCGTATGCTCCCTTGAACTCAACTAAACCAGAGCGGGGCTCAACTCTCGATAGCATCCAGAGCTGAGTTCTGCACCCTATATATAAATAAGGTGTAAATCTCTATATATAATTAAGGTGTAAATTTATAAAAAACAATTATATGAAGTTACAAGAATTGCTCAAAAACATCGAGCCGATTCAGATAATCGGCGATGCAGATGTAGAGGTGTCGGGCATCAACATCGATTCCCGAAAGATTAAGGAAGGTCACCTGTTCGTTGCTATGAAGGGTACACAGGTTGACGGCCACAAGTTTATACCAAAGGCATTGGAACTGGGTGCAAAATCGGTTTTGTGCGAGGACTTGCCTGAGGAGAAGGTTGAGGGCGTAACTTACATTCAGGTAGCATCTACCGAGGATGCTGTAGGCAAGGTGGCAACCCTTTTCTATGGCGACCCATCCAGAAAGCTGAAGTTGGTTGGCGTGACTGGTACCAATGGCAAGACCACCATCGCCACCTTATTATATAATATGTTCCGCAAGTTCGGACATAAGTGCGGTTTGCTCTCCACCGTGTGCAACTACATTGAGGACGAGGCGATTCCTGCCGACCATACCACTCCAGACCCTATAGAGCTGAACATGCTGCTGGGCAAGATGGTAGAAGCTGGCTGCGAGTATGCCTTCATGGAGTGCTCTTCGCACGCCATCGCACAGAAGCGTATCGGAGGTCTGCAGTTTGCCGGCGGATTGTTTACCAACCTGACCCGCGACCATCTGGACTATCACAAGACCTTTGAGAACTATCGCAACGCCAAGAAGGCATTCTTCGACGGACTGCCAAAGACAGCCTTTGCCATCACCAATGCCGACGACAAGAACGGCATGATTATGGTGCAGAACACCAAGGCTACCGTGAAGACCTACTCTACCCGCTCTATGGCCGACTTCAAGGCAAGAATTCTGGAGTGTCACTTCGGCGGCATGTATCTGGAGATTGACGGCAGAGAAGTGGGCGTACAGTTTATCGGCAAGTTCAACGTAAGCAACCTGCTTGCCGTATACGGTGCAGCCATCATGCTGGGCAAGAAGCCGGAGGATGTGCTCGTAGTGATGAGCACCCTTCACAGCGTAAACGGACGACTGGAGCCAATCCAGTCGCCAGAAGGCTATACCGCCATCGTAGACTATGCCCACACGCCAGACGCCCTGGAGAACGTATTGAACGCCATCCACGAAGTGCTCGACGGCAAGGGCGGCGAAGTAATCACCGTATGCGGAGCCGGCGGCAACCGCGACAAGGGCAAGCGCCCGCTGATGGCGCAGGAGGCCGTAAAGCAGAGCGATAAGGTAATCATCACCAGCGACAACCCACGCTTCGAGGAGCCACAGGACATCATCAACGACATGCTTGCCGGACTCAACGCCCAGCAGATGAAGAAGGTGATCAGCATCGTAGACCGCAAGGAAGCCATCCGCACAGCCTGCATGATGGCAAAGAAGGGCGACGTGATTCTCGTAGCCGGAAAGGGACATGAGGACTATCAGGAGATTAAGGGCGTGAAGCACCACTTTGACGACAAGGAGGTGATTCGCGACATCTTCGGCATTCCACAGAAGTAAAACAAAGAAAAAGAAGAAAAATGTTATATTATCTCTTTAGATTTTTAGAGCAGTGGGGCATCTCAGGTTCTCACATGTGGGGTTACATCTCGTTCCGAGCCCTGCTCGCATTGATATTGTCACTCGTTATCTCAGCATGGTTTGGCGAGAAATTCATCAAGTATCTCAAAAACAAGCAAATCACTGAGACCCAGCGCGATGCCAGCATCGACCCGTTTGGAGTGAAGAAAATTGGCGTGCCTTCTATGGGTGGTGTCATCATCATCCTTGCCATCCTCGTTCCGGTGATTCTGCTGGGACGTCTGCGCAACATCTATCTCATCCTGATGATCATCACCACCGTATGGCTGGGTTTCCTGGGGGGCATGGACGACTTCATCAAGATTTTCAAGCGCGACAAGGAAGGCTTGAAGGGTAAGTACAAGATTGTGGGACAGGTGGGCATAGGCCTCATCGTGGGTCTGGTGCTCTGGGCTTCACCTGACGTGAAGATGAACGAGAACCTCGCCATCGAACGCCAGGGACAGGAGACCGTGGTGAAACACCGCGCAGAAGCAAGGAAATCGCTGAAGACTACGATTCCGTTCTTCAAGGGTCACAACCTGGATTACTCCAACATCACCAGCTTCTGCGGCAAATACAAGGTGGCAGCAGGCTGGATTCTCTTCGTGATTATGACCATCTTTGTGGTGACAGCCGTTTCCAACGGAGCCAACCTCAACGACGGTATGGACGGCATGTGTGCCGGCAACTCCGCCATCATAGGTGTGGCGCTAGGCATACTTGCGTATGTGTCATCGCACATCGAGTTTGCCGCCTACCTCAACATCATGTATATCCCTGGGTCTGAGGAACTGGTGGTATTCTTCTGCGCCTTCATCGGAGCGCTCATCGGTTTTCTGTGGTACAACGCCTATCCTGCCCAGGTGTTCATGGGCGACACGGGTTCACTGACCATCGGCGGTATCATCGCCGTGGGTGCCATCATCATCCACAAGGAGCTGATGCTGCCTATCCTCTGCGGTATCTTCTTCGTAGAGAGCCTCAGCGTGATGATGCAGGTTTACTACTACAAGCTGGGCAAGCGCAGGGGCATCAAGCAGCGCATCTTCAAGCGCACGCCTATCCACGACAACTTCCGCACACAGGACAGCCAGCTGGACCCTGAGTGCAAGTACTTGTGGAAGAAGCCTCGCAACTGCTACCACGAATCGAAGATTACCATCCGTTTCTGGATTGTAACCATCATCCTGGCGGCATTGACCATCATCACATTGAAGATTAGATAACAGAAAATTCGCAAGTGGTCCAGGCACGGACTGAAGGCCTAAGCTCCAGAAACAGCACGCCCTTTCAGGACGCATGAAGCTTACTTGCGAAACTTGAACTAGACAAGAATAAGACAATGAGCAAAATTGTAATTTTAGGAGCCGGCGAGAGCGGCGCAGGTGCTGCCGTGCTGGCTAAGAAGGAGGGATTCGAGGTCTTCGTATCAGACATGTCGAAGATCAAGGATAACTACAAGAAGTTGATGGATGACCACAACATTGAATGGGAAGAGGGTCACCACACAGAAGAGAAGATCTTAGACGCCGACGAAGTCATCAAGAGCCCGGGCATCCCTAAGGAGGCACCTATGGTTCAAAAACTGATGGCGAAGGGCACTCCTATCATCAGCGAAATAGAGTTTGCAGGCCGCTATACCGACGCCAAGATGATCTGCATCACGGGCAGCAACGGCAAGACTACCACCACCTCGCTGATTTACCACATCATCAAGTCGGCTGGCTACGATGTAGGTCTGGCGGGCAACATCGGAAAGAGTCTGGCGCTGCAGGTGGCTGAGACTCCTCATAAGTACTACGTCATCGAGCTGAGCAGTTTCCAGCTCGACAACATGTATGAGTTCCGTGCCAACGTGGCTATCCTGCTCAACATCACCCCTGATCATCTGGACCGCTATGAGTTCAAGATGCAGAACTATACCGATGCCAAGATGCGCATCACCCAGAACCAGACAGAGGAAGACAGCTTCATCTTCTGGAACGACGACCCTATCGTGAAGAAGGAACTGGAGAAGTATGACCTCAAGTCACACCTCTGCCCATTCTCTGAATTCAACGAAGAAGGATGCGTGGGCTTCATCGAGGACGGCAAGTACAAGCTCAACTTCCCGTCAGCCTTCGAAATGCCACAGGCAGACATGAGCCTGCGCGGCAAGCACAACATCTACAACAGTCTGGCTGCCGGACTTGCCTGCAACATCGTGGGCATCGACCACGAGACCCTGCACAAGGGGCTGAGCGATTTTCCTGGCGTAGAACACCGCCTGGAGAAAGTGGGCAAGTTCAAGGGCGTTTACTATGTGAACGACTCAAAGGCTACCAACGTGGATGCCTGCTGGTATGCGCTGGAAAGCATGACCACTCCTACCATCCTCATCATCGGAGGTAAGGACAAGGGCAACGACTACAACCAGATCAAGGACCTGGTGAAGGAGAAATGCGCAGGTATCGTATATCTGGGAGCCGACAATCAGAAGTTGCACGACAACTTCGATGCCCTGGGCATCCCTGTGCGCGACACCCACAGCATGAAAGACTGCGTGGCAGCCTGCCAGGAACTGGCTAAGCCAAGCTACACCGTATTGCTGAGCCCATGCTGCGCCAGCTTCGACCTGTTCAAGAACATGGAAGATAGAGGCGAGCAGTTTAAGGCATTGGCAAGAGCCATCGGAGAATAAAAAAACGAGGAGTTAAGGAAACAGGCATCCCTGACCTTAACTCCTTCACTTTCAAAATAGATAGAAAAGAAATGAACAATAAAACCATAGGCAACATATTCAAGGGAGACAAGGTAATCTGGATGGTTTTCTTCTTTCTCTGCATGATCAGTATCGTGGAGGTGTATTCCGCCTCCAGCTCCCTGTCGTACAAGAGCGGCAACTTCATGGCACCTGTACTCAGGCACATCGGCTTGCTGGGATTGGGCTTGATTACCATGATATGTATGCTCAAGGTTAAGTGCAAGTACTTCAAGATAGTAACTCCTTTCGTCTTGCTCCCGTCGCTCGGACTGCTCGTCTGGGTGCTGGTAGCCGGGCAGTCAACCAATGGTGCATCCCGATGGATCAACTTCATCGGCATCCAGTTTCAGCCATCCGAGATAGCCAAGGGAGCGGTGGTACTGGCTGTGGCACAGATTCTGAGTGCCATGCAGACGCCCAACGGTGCCGACCGTAGAGCATTCAAATACGTTCTGACGGCTTGCAGCATGTTTGTTTTCCTCATCTGTCTGGAAAACCTGTCAACCGCCATGCTTCTATGTATCACCATCTTATGTATGATGATCATAGGCAGGGTACCGATGAGTCAGATAGGCAAGTTGGTGGGTACAGTCCTGATAGGCATCTGCCTTATCTTTGCCGCCGTCATGATAGTAGGTCAGGACAAGGGAGAGACGGCGCAGAAACCGGAAAATACCTTGACGGAAAACGTGAACGAGGAGAAAGAGGCACCGGGAAAAATAGAGAAGATGTTCCACCGCGCCGACACCTGGAAGGCACGTATCGACAAGTTTCTGAATTCCAAGCCAGTGGCACCGGAAGACGTAGACCTTGACAAGGATGCCCAGGTGGCACATGCCAATATCGCCATCGCCTCATCCAACATCGTAGGAAAGGGTCCGGGCAACTCCGTGGAGCGCGACTTCCTGTCGCAGGCATTCTCCGACTTCATCTATGCCATCATCATCGAAGAGATGGGCATCTGGGGAGCCGTGTTCGTAGCCATGCTCTACATCATCCTGCTGTTCAGAGCCGGCAAGATAGCCAACCGCTGCGAGAACACCTTCCCGTCGTTCCTCTGCATGGGTCTTGCCATCATGCTCGTGGTGCAGGCATTGTTCAACATGGCAGTGGCTGTGGGCCTGGCTCCGGTGACCGGTCAGCCGCTTCCGCTCATCAGCCGAGGCGGTACTTCCACCATCATCAACTGTCTCTATCTAGGAATCATATTAAGCATCAGTAGAACAGCAAAAAAGAAAGATTTGCCTCAAAATGAAGCAAATATTGACAAATTTGCTGCTGCATAACAAAAGACTATCTAAAATTAGGTAAAAAATGCCATTAAATGGATTTTTTTGCTTACCTTTGCGTTGGATTTATTGACCCTATGGGTCAGAAACAAGAATGGACATGGACAATGAATTAAGAATCATCATAAGTGGAGGCGGTACAGGCGGTCATATATTCCCTGCCGTATCCATCGCAAACGCCATCAAGGCCAAGCGCCCTGATGCCAAGATTTTGTTTGTAGGAGCACTCGGCAGAATGGAAATGCAGCGTGTCCCTGCAGCAGGTTATGAAATCAAAGGATTGCCTATCTGCGGTTTTGACAGAAAGCACCTGCTCAAAAACATCGCCGTACTCTTCAAGATATGGAAGAGCCAGCACATGGCAAAGAGCATCATCAGGAATTTCAAGCCGATGGCGGCTGTAGGCGTGGGCGGATATGCCAGCGGACCTACGCTCAACGTTTGCGCCAGCAAAGGTATTCCATGCCTCATCCAGGAACAGAACTCATACGCAGGTGTGACCAACAAGCTCCTGGCAAAGAAGGCAGAAAAGATATGCGTGGCTTACGAAGGAATGGAACGTTTCTTCCCAGCCGACAAGATTATCATGACGGGAAACCCAGTGCGACAGAACGTGCTGGAGACTACCATCACCAAGGAAGAGGCAAGAAAGCAGTTTGGACTCGACCCTGAAAAGAAAACCATCCTGCTCGTGGGCGGAAGCCTCGGAGCAAGAACCATCAACGAGAGCGTGCTGCAGCACCTGGACCTGGTGAAGGAAAGCGGCGTGCAGTTTATCTGGCAGACAGGTAAGTACTACAACGCAGCCATCATGGAGCAGATGAAAGGCAAGGAATTGCCAATGCTCAAGGTTACCGACTTCATCAGCGACATGGGTGCAGCCTACAAGGCAGCCGACCTGGTTATCAGCCGTGCCGGTGCCAGCAGCATCAGCGAGTTCTGCCTCATCGGCAAGCCGGTAATCCTGGTCCCTAGCCCTAACGTGGCAGAAGACCACCAGACCAAGAACGCCATGGCACTGGTGAACAAGGACGCAGCCATCTACGTGAAGGATGCCGAGGCACCAGAGGTATTGCTGAAAAAGGCAGTAGATACAGTGAAGGACGAAGCCAAGCTCGCCTCACTCTGTGAGAACATCAAGAAATTAGGTTTAAAGAACTCTGCCGACGTCATCGCCGACGAAGTCATCAAATTAGCAACAAAGTAATGGAAATCAAAGATATCAAAGCTGTTTATTTTGTAGGTGCCGGCGGTATCGGCATGAGCGCCATCGCCAGATACTTCCTCAGCAAGAAGTTGGTAGTAGCAGGATACGACAAGACTCCTTCCAAACTCACCCATGAGCTGGAGAAAGAGGGCATGCTCATCCACTACGAGGAGAACGTAGACCTCATCCCTGAGGCCTGCAAGGATGCCAAGAGCACCCTGGTGATTTACACACCAGCTATCCCAGCAGAGCACAAGGAGCTGGTTTTCTTCCATGGAAACGGCTTCACCATCGAGAAGCGTGCTCAGGTACTGGGCACCCTGACCCGTACACACAAGGGCTTGTGCGTAGCCGGCACACACGGCAAGACTTCAACATCTACCATGTGCGCCCACATCATGCACCAGAGCCATGTAGATTGCAATGCCTTCCTGGGTGGTATTTCCAAGAATTACGGCACCAACTACATCCTCTCTGACAAGAGCGACTACGTAGTAATCGAGGCAGATGAGTTCGACCGCAGCTTCCACTGGTTGCGTCCATGGATGAGCGTCATCACATCTACCGACCCAGACCACCTCGACATCTACGGCACCAAGGAGGCTTATCTGGAAAGCTTCCGCCACTACACAGAATTGATCCAGCCGGGCGGTGCCCTCATCATCCACAAAGACCTGGAGATGAAGCAGCACGTGCAGGACGGCGTCAAGATATACGAATACAGCCAGGACGAAGGCGACTTCCACGCAGAGAACATCAAGATAGAGAATGGCGGAATCACATTCGACTTCATCTCTCCTATCGAGAACGTGACAGGCGTAGAACTCGGACAGCCTGTGCCAATCAACATCACCAACGGTGTGGCAGCAATGGCAATGGCACAGTTGAATGGCTGCACAGCCGATGAGCTGCGCAACGGAATGAAGACATACGGAGGTGTGGACCGCCGCTTCGACTTCAAGATCAAGAACGATAAGCTCGTATTCCTCTCCGACTACGCTCATCACCCAAAAGAGATTTACCAGAGTGCGAAGAGCATCCGTGAGCTGTACAAAGATCGCAAGATTACTGCCATCTTCCAGCCACACCTCTATACCCGCACCCGTGACTTCTACAAGGACTTTGCCAACAGCTTGAGTCTTCTCGATGAAGTCATCCTCTGCGACATCTATCCAGCCCGTGAGCAGCCTATCCCAGGTGTCACCTCCAAGCTCATCTACGACAACCTGAAGCCAGGCGTAGAGAAGAGCATGATACACAAGGAAGACGTACTCGACCTGGTGAAGAACCGAGACTTCGACGTACTCGTCATCCTGGGAGCCGGCGACCTGGACAACTATGTTCCTCAAATAACAGAAATATTAGAAAAGAAGTAAATGCATATCAATTGGCAGAAAACCATCATCATCACCCTAGACGTGGCATTGGTCACCTACCTGGGTTTCGCTTTCACCAAGTTTAACAAACCTGATGAAAAGAACCTGGTGTGCACCAAGGTGAACATCAACATACAGGATGAGATGACCAACGGTTTTCTGAATGCAAAGGAAATCAAGAAGAGACTGGAGATGAAGAAGCTCTACCCCCTGGAGAAGCCACTCAGCCAAGTGAACTCCAGGATGATAGAGGAGGCACTGAAAACCAGTCCCTTCGTGAAGACCGCAGAATGCTACAAGACCCAGGAAGGCCTGGTAGATATCTATCTCACCCAGCGCATGCCAATTGTTAGAATCAAGAGCATCAACAACGAGGACTACTATGTAGATGATCATTATCAGATCATGCCGAACACCAACTATACGAGCGACATCATCATCGCCACGGGCAACATCAACAAATGGTACGCTCAGAAGTATATCTCACTGGTGAGCAAGACTCTGATGACGAACAATCTTTGGAGAAATCAGATTGAGCAGATCAACGTACTGCCCAACAGGGGCATCGAACTAGTTCCCCGGGTAGGAAACCACATTATATATATAGGTAACCTGCCCGAGAGTAACATCATCAGCAAAAGAGAAAAGGACGTAGAAGCGTTCATCAACAAAAAGATGGACCGATTGGAGAAATTCTACAAATATGGACTATCTCAGGCTGGCTGGAACAAATACTCATACATCAATATCGAGTTTGACAACCAGATTATTTGCAAAAAGCATCATAACAGCTAATTTAAGGTTAAATAGAAACAGAAAAAGATAATATATAAGGACTATGCCAAAGGAATTTATTGTAGCTATCGAGCTTGGCTCATCTAAGATGACAGGTATAGCAGGTCAGAAGAATTTGGACGGCAGCATCACCGTACTTGCTGTCGTTCAGGAGAATTCATCTTCTTGCATCAGAAAGGGTGTTATCTATAACATCGACAAGACGGGGCAGTGCCTCATCAGCATCATCAAGAAGTTGAAGAATATTCTCCAGCAAGACATCACCCAGGTATACGTGGGTGTAGGCGGCAGATCTATCAGAAGTCTGAAAAACGTCATCGTGAAGGATCTGCCTGGAGCTTCCATCATCTCGCAAGACATGATCAACGAGCTCATGGACATCAACCGCAACATGACGTATCCAGACCAGGAGATTCTGGATGCAGCAACCCAGGAATACAAGATAGACAACCAGTATCAGATAGATCCTGTAGGCATACAGTGCAACCATCTGGAGGGTATCTTCCTGAACATACTCTGGCGCAAGAACTTCTACAACAACATCAACACTTGCTTCGAAAACGCCAATATCTCTATTGCAGAGATGTACTTGGCTCCTTTGGCTATGGCAGACAGTGTCCTTACTGACTCTGAGAAGCGTGCAGGATGTATGCTCGTAGATTTGGGTGCTGATACAACGACCGTATCCGTATATTATAAAGGTATATTGCGCCATCTCTCTGTCATTCCATTGGGCGGCAACAACATCACCAAGGATCTGACTTGCCTGCAGCTTGAGGAAGCTGACGCAGAGAAGATGAAACTGAAATACGCCAAGGCATATACCGACATCGCCAATATGGACCAGGCACTTCTCTATCCTGTAGATAAGGACAGAAGCGTGGAGAGCAAGAAGTTCATCGAAATCGTAGAGGCTCGCGTTGAGGAAATCGTGGAGAATGCCTGGTTCCAGGTTCCTGCGGAATTCTCAGACAAGCTGATGGGCGGCATCGTATTGACCGGTGGTGGCAGCAACATGCCGGAAATCGACAAGGTATTCAAGAACCATACCCATATTGACAAAGTGCGCATTGCCAAGTTCGTTACCCAGACCATCAATTCGAAGGACCAGAAGATCAACAGCCGCAACGGTATGATGAACACCATCCTGGGACTCCTGGCCAAGGGCGACATGAACTGTGCCGGCAACGAATTCGGACAGGATCTCTTCGACAATCTCGACAACCACACTTCTACCGTTGATACCCACAGAACTACACGCAACCCTAACGACACCACAGGTTTGGGCGTAGTTCAGACAGAGGAAATCAAGAAGAAGGCAGAGGAAGAGGCTCGCCGCAAGAAGGAACAGGAGGAAGAGGAAGCAAGACGCCTGGCTGAGATTGAAGCCGAGGAAGAAGCCAAGCGCAGAAAGGAGAACAGCCTCGTACACAAGTTTATGAGAGGATTCAAGAAATTCGTCAAGGATACCATCTCAGAGGAAGAATAAGAAAGAATAACATTTTAGAATTATACTATTATGCTAGATAACGGAAATACTCCACATATTCTGGACTTTGGAGAGCCAGAAAAAGAAAACAGCATCATCAAGGTGATTGGTGTGGGTGGTGGCGGCGGTAACGCCGTAAACCACATGTATCGTGAGGGCATCCACGACGTAAGCTTCGTATTGTGCAACACGGACAATCAGGCACTCAACGATTCTCCTGTACCTGTCCACCTGCAGTTGGGTAAGGAAGGATTGGGAGCTGGCAACAAGCCTGCCAAGGCACGCCAGGCTGCCGAGGAAACCCTGGAAGAAATCAAGCACATGCTCAACGACGGAACCAAGATGGCTTTCATCACCGCAGGTATGGGTGGTGGTACCGGAACTGGTGCTGCCCCAGTCATTGCCCGCGTGAGCAAGGAACTGGGTATCCTGACCGTAGGTATCGTTACCATCCCATTCCGCTTCGAAGGTCCAAAGAAGATAGACCAGGCGCTGGATGGCGTTGAGGAAATGTCAAAGCACGTTGATGCCCTGCTGGTTATCAACAACGAGCGACTTCGCCAGATTTATCCAGACCTCGCCGTGCTCGATGCATTCGGCAAGGCGGATGACACCCTGAGCGTAGCTGCCAAGAGTATCGCAGAAATCATCACAGTTCACGGACTCATCAACCTCGACTTCAACGACGTGAAGACCGTATTGAAGGATGGTGGCGTTGCCATCATGAGTACAGGTTACGGAGAAGGAGAAGGTCGTGTGAAGAAGGCCATCGAAGATGCCCTGAATTCACCATTGCTCAACGACAACGACGTATTCAACTCTAAGAAGATTCTGCTGAGCATCGCATTCGCCAGCGAGAAGAAGGACAACCCTGGTTTGACCATGGATGAGATGAACGACGTGAACGACTTCATGGAGAAATTCGGCGAGGACTTCGAGCTGAAGTGGGGACTTGCCATCGACCCAGAGCTGGGCAGCCGAGTAAAGGTAACCGTACTGGCTACCGGTTTCGGACTCGAAGACGTGGAGGGTATGAACCGCCACATCAAGAAGCATACGGAGGAGGAAGCCCGCCGCATGGCAGAAGAGGAAGAGACAAGAGCCGAGCGCCAGAACAGAAGAGAGCGCTACTATGGTTCAGACGGCAACTCTACGCAGTATAAGCGTCATCCACACATCTTCCTGTTCCGTCCTGAGGATCTGGACAACGAGGATGTAATCCTGCAGGTAGAGAATACTCCTACCTACAAGCGTACACGCCAAACTCTGGAAGACATCCGCAACCTGGCTTCAGGCAATGTGGAAGTGGAAGAGGCTAAGAAAAAAGACGATAACGACTCTATTCAGGGAGTTATCAGCTTCGCCTAACTGCCCTATCTCATGATGAAGCCTCCCCCCTCATCCCCTTGCCACAAGGAAAGGGGAAAGGGGGTAAGACTAGGCAAAGAGTTCCTTCAGAACAGAAAAGCTTTTCAGTTCCGGGAATCCCGGAACATGAATCTTATAATATTGCAATATCACCTCTATACAGCGATTCCGATCCATTCGGGACATTGTATAGAGGTGCATTGTTTCATAGCTCAACCTGAACAGGCTCACCATACGCAGGGAATCCTCCTTATTTAAATAATGTGTATGCGTAGGCACAAAGGAAACAAAGCGACCCTCCTCTAAGTCAAAGTAATCGCCCGTGACTCCACTTTCCAGGTTCGGAGAGAAGCCCAGGAAGAAGGTAAGGCGAACCATGAAGACAATGTGAAAGTTGGCAAAGCCCTCTCTGGCACGGTCGAGCCACAAGACACTTTCCTCTATAAACGAGAACAAAGGCATGTTAGCCTGTTCGTTGCGGGTGGCCTGCCCCAGTAGCTCAGCCAGGAACATCGACATAGCCAACTTAAACGGCGAGAAGGGAATATCCACGAATGGAGAGGAGATGGCAACATCCCTGATTCGTTGCAGACTTGCTTTCGGACGATGGTCAAATTCCAGGTTCAGCAACATCAGGGGCTGGAACAGCTGTCGCTTCATCTTCGACTTGGAAGATTTGGGAATTTTAACCATAAAAGATAGTCTGCCCAACTTTTCCGTGAAGAAATCCACGATAAGCTGTGCATCACCATATTTAATCGTTTGCAGCACAATGGCTCTAGTTTTTACTTCCATTTTGTCTATAATTGTTTAAAAACAGGGCAAAATTACAAAAAAACAAGCATTTAGCGAAAATTTTCCCAAAAAAATTTGTGAGATTCGAAAAAAAGTAGTAACTTTGCACCCGCAAATAAGCAATGGTCCCTTCGTCTATCGGTTAGGACGAGAGATTTTCATTCTCTAAAGAGCAGTTCGACTCTGCTAGGGACTACAAACATTTAAGAAATAAAAAAAATAACATAAAGAAGATGGCAAATCACAAATCATCAATCAAGAGAATCCGTCAGGACAAGAAGAAGGCTTTGCACAACAAGTATTATGCAAAGACTATGCGCAATGCTGTCCGCAAGTTGCGCAACATGTCTGACAAGGAAGAGGCTGCAAAGCTCTATCCTACAGTTCAGAAGCTTTTAGACAAGTTGGCTAAGATCAACGTTATTCATGAGAACAAGGCTGCTAACTTGAAGTCTGGTCTTACTCAGCACATCGCAAAGTTGGCCTAACTTATAAGTCAAAGCAAAAGACATAAATAAGGCTGCATTCCTTTCAAGAGGATTGCAGCCTTATTCTTGTTTTCCAAAGTATGTTTTCCCGCCCTATTTTGTTATCGGAAACAGCACGTTTTACCCTCTTTTTTCCCCTATTTCTTCTACATATTTGAAAACTTCACGTTTTCTTGTTTTTTTCGCTATTTTTCACAAAGAAAACCTTCTGAATCTCAGCTTTTTTTAGTATCTTTGCACGGAAATAAGACAATTCTAAAAATGGCAGAAAATCAAAACAACGCAAATAATTACTCTGCGAGTAACATCCAGGTTCTCGAAGGCTTGGAGGCTGTTCGCAAACGTCCGGCGATGTATATTGGTGACATCTCCGAAAAGGGTCTTCACCACTTGGTAAACGAGACCGTCGATAACTCTATCGACGAAGCGATGGCGGGCTACTGTACCGACATCGAGGTAACCATCAACGAAGACAACTCTATCACCGTAGAAGACAATGGTCGTGGTATCCCTGTGGATATGCACGAGAAACTCCATAAATCAGCCCTCGAGGTCGTAATGACCGTGCTCCATGCCGGTGGTAAGTTCGACAAGGGTTCCTACAAGGTTTCTGGTGGTTTGCACGGTGTGGGTGTAAGTTGTGTAAACGCACTTTCTACCCACATGTTGTCACAGGTGTTCCGTGGCGGCAAAATCTACCAGCAGGAATACGAGAAGGGTAAGCCTCTCTATCCTGTCAAGGTGGTAGGCGAGACCAACAAGCGCGGTACACGCCAGCAGTTCTGGCCAGATCCAACCATCTTCACCCACACAGTGTATAAGTGGGACATCATCGCCAACCGTATGCGCGAGTTGGCATTCCTCAACGCAGGTATCAAGATTACCTTGAAAGATCTGCGCCCAGACGAGGAAGGCAAGACCAAGGAGCAGGTATTCCATGCCAAGGACGGTTTGAAGGAATTCGTCCGCTACGTAGATCGCCATCGCACTCACCTCTTCGACGACGTTATCTATCTGAAGACAGAGAAGCAGGGTATTCCTATCGAGATTGCTGTGATGTACAACACAGACTATTCAGAGAACATCCACTCATACGTCAACAACATCAACACCATCGAGGGTGGTACCCACCTGACAGGTTTCCGCATGGCGTTGACCCGTACCTTGAAGGCTTACGCAGAAGCCGACCCAACTATCTCTAAGCAGATAGAGAAAGCAAAGGTAGAGATTGCACCAGAAGACTTCCGCGAGGGTCTCACAGCCGTTATCTCCATCAAGGTGGCAGAGCCTCAGTTTGAAGGACAGACCAAGACCAAGCTCGGCAACAGCGAGGTGCAGGGTGCCGTTCAGCAGGCTGTGAACGAGGCTTTGTCTGATTACCTGGAGGAGCATCCAGACGAGGCTAAGCGCATCTGCGAGAAGGTGGTTTTGGCAGCAACTGCACGTATCGCTGCCCGCAAGGCACGCGAGAGCGTACAGCGCAAGAACTTCATGACTGGTGGAGGCCTGCCTGGTAAGCTCGCCGACTGCTCTATGAAGGATCCTAAGGAATGCGAAATCTTCCTCGTCGAGGGTGATTCCGCTGGTGGTTCAGCCAAGCAGGGCCGCGACCGTTTCCGCCAGGCTATCCTCCCATTGCGTGGTAAGATTCTGAACGTAGAGAAGGTTCAGTGGCATAAGGTCTTCGAGGCTGAGTCTGTGATGAACATCATCCAGAGTATTGGTGTCCGCTTCGGTGTGGATGGCGAAGACAGCAAGGAGGCAAACACCGACAAGTTGCGCTACGACAAGATTATCATCATGACCGATGCCGACGTCGATGGTTCACACATCGACACCCTGATCATGACTCTCTTCTATCGCTTCATGCCAAAGGTTATTGAGGAAGGTCACTTGTATATCGCAACCCCACCTCTCTACAAGTGTACATACCGCAACAAGGTGAGCGAATACTGCTATACCGAGCAGCAGCGCCAGGCTTTCATCGACAAGTATGGCGACGGCACAGAAGACAAGAATATCCACACCCAGCGATACAAAGGTTTGGGTGAGATGAACCCAGAGCAGCTTTGGGAGACCACCATGGACCCTTCTACACGCTTGCTCAAGCAGGTGACCATCGAGAATGCAGCTCAGGCAGACGAGATCTTCTCTATGCTGATGGGCGACGACGTGGAGCCACGCCGTGAGTTCATCGAGCAGAACGCTACTTACGCCAATATCGACGCTTAAAGTTAACACGAACATATTGGGGGCAGACTCAACAGGAGTCTTCCCCCTTTTTTAGGTTGCTGCCCTCCAAGGAACCGCAACCCCAGGCATCATATTTTAACAACTAACAAAACAGGATTTATGAAGCATCTGCTTTTCACGTTTGCACTGGCTGCCTCAGGCTTTCTGAGCAATCAGGCGGCAACAGTAAGTAAAGGGCCACTGCCCAACAAGCTGTGGTACAACAAGCCTGCATACGCCTTCGAAGAGTCACTGCCGCTAGGCAATGGCAAACTGGGTGCACTGGTTTACGGTGGAGCCAACAACGACTCCATCCAGCTCAACGACATCACCCTCTGGACGGGCGTGCCCGTGAATCCCAACGAAGGTGGCGAAGCCTACAAGTGGATTCCGAAAATCAGAGAGGCGCTGTTCAAGGAGGATTACAAGACTGCCGATTCCCTGCAGCACTATGTGCAAGGCCATAACTCGGAGTTCTATCAGCCACTGGGCATGATCAACATCAAAGACTGCAACCAGGGCGAGTTTACGGATTATTACCGCGAACTGAGCCTCGACAATTCCCTGGCTACTGTTCATTACAAACGCAACGGCATCCAATACACCAAAGAGTATTTTGCTTCTCATCCCGACAAGATGATTGCCATCAAGCTGAGTGCTTCCCAAAAGCGAGCCATCAACAGCGACATCTCCCTCACCTCCCTCATTCCCCATCAGGTGAAAGCATCCAGAGGACAGCTCACCATGACGGGACACGTTCTCGGAGATGAAGCCAACAGTACGCATTACTGTACCATGCTTCAGGTAAAGAACACCGACGGAAAGGTGTGGGCAAGTGATTCTACCCTCCATCTGAAGGATGTGAGCGAGGCTATCATCTATCTCATCAACGAAACAAGTTACAACGGCTTCGACAAGCATCCCGTGAAGGAAGGAGCTCCATACATCGAGAACATAGCCGATGATGCCTGGCATCTCGCCAACTTTACATACGGCGAATTCAAGCAGCGCCACATCGCTGACTATAAGAAACTCTTTGATAGAGTAAGCTTGAGCCTGAAAGGAGCCAAGTTTGATGCCACCCGCCCTACCGACAGACAGTTGCTCGCCTACAGTGACAACCACGAGAGCAATCCTTACCTGGAACAGCTCTATTTCCAGTATGGCAGATACCTGCTCATCAGCAGCAGTAGAACCAAGGGCGTGCCAGCCAACCTGCAGGGACTCTGGGCACCAGCCCTCTATTCGCCATGGCGCGGCAACTATACCATCAACATCAACCTGGAAGAGAATTACTGGCCGGCAGAAGTCACCAACCTCCCAGAACTGGTTGCCCCGGTAGACGGATTGGTTGAAGGCATGTCGGTGACAGGCCGACACAATGCCCAGCACTTCTATGGCATCGATAAGGGATGGTGCGCCGGACACAATACAGACGCCTGGGCGATGAGCAATCCTGTGGGAACCGGAAACGAGAGTCCACAATGGAGCAACTGGGCGATGGGTGGAGCCTGGCTCGTAGAAACCCTTTGGGATCACTACGACTATACCCGCGATACAGAATATCTTCGCACCACCGCCTACCCGCTAATGAAAGGTGCTGCCGACTTCCTGCTTGCGTGGCTCATCCCGAACCCACACAACCCCAACGAGCTGATTACCGCCCCTTGCACATCGCCAGAGGCTGACTACATCACCGATAAGGGCTACCGTGGCAGCAGTTTTTATGGCGGTACCGCCGACCTTGCCATCATCCGCGAGCTTTTCAAGAACACCATCAAGGGAGCCAAAGCCCTGGGCATCGACAGCGATTATCAGCAGCAGTTGCAAGCAGCTCTAAATCGTCTGCGCCCTTACCACATCGGCAAGCGAGGCAATCTGATGGAATGGTATCACGATTGGGATGACCAGGATTGGCATCATCGACACCAGTCGCACCTGCTCGGACTCTATCCGTTCCACCAAATTTCGGTAGATAAGACTCCGGAACTTGCAGCTGCCGCAACCAAGACTCTGGAAATCAAGGGCGATAATTCCACCGGTTGGAGTACAGGCTGGAGAATCAACCTTTGGGCTCGTCTGCATCGTGCCGACAAAGCTTACCAGATATACCGCAAGCTGCTCACCTACGTAAGCCCTGAAGTTTACAAGGACAGCAAGCACCGCAGCGGTGGCACCTACCCTAACCTCTTTGATGCCCATCCACCTTTCCAGATAGATGGCAACTTCGGAGGCACAGCAGGTGTATGCGAGATGCTGATGCAATGCGACGGCGAGACGATGGACCTGCTCCCTGCCCTTCCGCAGGAATGGAAGGCAGGCGAGATGAAAGGTCTGAAAGCCCGTGGCAACTATGGCGTTTCGCTTGCCTGGAACAATGGCAAGCTGACCTGCGCCACCATCACCAGCAAGAACGAGGGAAATCTTTCTGTCAACTACAACGGTAAGCAGAAAGTCCTCTCCTTCAAGGCTGGAGAAACAAAGATTATCAAATAACAAGAATCACATCGGTTTTAAGAAACTAGAGTAAAAGACAGAAACAAAGCAATGAGATATTTAACGACTCTCATCTTTTCAATACTCTGGGTACTGAGCTCCCATGCACAGGAGTTCGGTACCCATTGGATTTCGTATCCCCTTCCCAGTGACTCTGCCGAAGTATTATTCCGACAGCGTTATCTTCTGGAAGGTCGCCCCCTGCAGGCATCGCTCAGCATTGCCAGCACAGGAAGCTACCGCCTCTATGTAAACGAAAGAAACGTAACCCGAAACGTGAAGTTTGACGGCATCAAGGATAGCACCTTGCTCAACCGCACCATCGACATCACGAAATATCTGCGAAGCGGCGAGAACGTCATTGCCGTATGGTATTCGCCGGAAGGCAAACCGAGTCACGGCAAACAGCTTTCATTGGAGTTTTACGGATGGAATCAGGACACCACCTCATTCTATCATCAGGCAGACGGAAAATGGCACTGCCGACAGTTGAGAGACTGCACCCATGGCACCATCGAACGCTTTGACGGAAGAACCAACACGCTGGCATGGAAATCGGAAGAATATGAGCCCTACGGCTGGATTCATCCCACAGGAAGTATGGATTCAGCAGAAAGCGAAGACAAACCAGATGGTCAACCTCGCCAAGAAGACAAAGGATATAAGGAATACAAAGACTACAAGGTTTTCAAGGCAGAGAACACATTATATAATGTATTGGACCCCGTATGTACGTTTACAGATTCCCTGGGTGGTTACAACATCGACTTCGGTCGCCCTTTCCATGGCACCATCCGCCTCACTCTGCGAGATGCCCACAGAGGCACCAAGCTGCACATCAATGGTTATCAATACATTTGCAACGGGGAATTGGATGAACAGGCTTTCTTCCGTTTCAAATTTCAGAACAGAAGAATCTATACGATTACCTGGAACGGAAGATTCAAAAAGAGCGATATAGTCCATATTGAAGGATTAGAGATTTCGGAATAAGCCCAAGAGCTTTTCGAAATCTCTTTTTTTATTAATCTTCCAAGTCGGCAAGCAATTGCTCTGCCACTTCGCAAAGCTCATCATACCATTCCTTGCCAAATTTCTCAATCAGCGGACCTTCCAGGAACTTATAAACCGGAAGATTCAACTCCTCACCCTTCTTGATGGCATCCTTGCAGATGCGCCATTTGTTATAGTTGATGCCATACACTTCGTTTCCGAAATCCTTGGCACGGATTGGATACAAGGCACAGGAGATAGGCTTCTTAAACTTCGACTTGCCTTCGCGATAAGCACGTTCAAGGGCACAGAGGCAACAGTTCGGAATCGTATGCCCATCGCCCAGGTCCTTCAAATCCTGATAGCAGGTAAACACACAGTCCTTACCGTTCACGATGCTCGTTACCAAATCACCTTCAATATCGGTATAAGCCACACCCTGCTTATCAATGATAGCCTGGGCAGAAGCCGAGAGATCATCCCAAACCACATCGAGCGCATCCTCTATCTCCATGATTTCATCCAGGGTAACAGGAGCTCCCGCATCGCCTTCGATGCAGCACTCACCCTTGCAGGCATCAAGGTCGCAACAGAATTTTTCAGTGATGATATCAGGTGAAACCAACACGTTGCCCACCTGCAGAATACGCAGTTCGTCTTTCTTCATAATGTTTCTTGAGATGAATAAATATCTTTGAGATAGCCTACCATTGGATAGGCGCAATTCCATTCTGCTGCAGATACGCATTGCAGCGGGAGAAATGATGATTGCCAAACCATC
>ERZ859732.7-NODE-7-length-88860-cov-13.575868_pt1 | contig 88860 bp, 73 predicted proteins | sample MGYA00510123_ERZ859732 | MGnify/ENA primary metagenome ERZ859732 (study PRJEB30046, sample SAMN00715133) | human gut metagenome | study: EMG produced TPA metagenomics assembly of the A metagenome-wide association study of gut microbiota in type 2...
GTACTATGTGAAGAACGGCAAGATGGATAGGACATACACAGGCTATGTTAATTACAATGGCTCAAAATACTATATTTGTTGTGTTATGATAAAGTTACGAGAAGGAATTGCTATGGATATTTATAGTGTAAAAGAAATGGCTGATATGCTAGATATAAATACAGAAAACGTGAGAAGATGGAGTCGATTACATCTTCTCAGAATTAAAGCGACTAAGCTTGATTATTAGTAACAAGGTGAAATGAGGAGGCGTTTTATTTGGCAAAGAAAAAACAAGAAATTCGTAAGTGGGCAAACAGCATTGTGAAGGACTACACTATCAAAGGTTGGGTTATGGATGATGAACGGCTGAAACGGGGAACATATCTGACCGAAAAGTATTTTGATGAACAGTTAGAGCGTATTCGTGAGATTCGTGCAAGCGAAAGAAAGTTTTATCAGAAGATAACCGATTTGTATGCTACAGCAATAGATTACGATAAGAATATGGAAGAAGTAACCGCTACCATTGCAAAAAAACGTCAAATCTTAGAACAATAATAAAACTGTTATGCAGACTTGCGGAGTTTCATGCTATGTTAGTGATTCTGATCCCGCCAGTTTTTTGGGGAGACACCATATATATTTTTAAAAGCTCTTGAGAAATGCAGTTGGTTTGGATAGCCGACTGCATTTCCTATATCTGCAATTGATAATTTCGTCATTTTCAGCAGCTCTGTTGCTTTGGACATCCGGTAGTTTATCAGGAATTCCTGTGGCGTTTTGCCAATGGAGTCATGAAATATCTTTCCCAGATAGCTGCGGTTGATGCCGCAACAGGCAGCTATATCTTCGATAGAGATGTCATAAGGAAAATTCTGTTCTACGAAGTTTATTGCCTCTTTTATATAGTAATCGCTCATTTTACCGGTTTTTATCATCCGGGTAGAGGAGGTGGAACGGATGAGTGCATCCAGAAAAAGGTAGGAATGACCGATCAGGTGAAAAGGCGGTTCATCTGGGTGATTGGCAATATAGAGCATTTCGTTCATCATGGTTTCCCGGTATTCCTTTGAGGTGGCATGATAGATCGGCTGGTCTTTTGAAAAACCGGCAATGTCCAGCGCTTCTTTTACCCGTAATCCATCAAATTCCAGCCAGGTATATTCCCATGGGTTAGTTTTATCTGCGATATAGGTGCTGATCTGTCTCGGATACAGAAGAAAGCCCTGTCCGCTTTTGATTGAATAATTTTTTGTCTCTCCTTTTTGATCCTGAGCCATTAAAAGCCCGGTTCCGGAGATGACGTAATGAAACAGATAGTGGGTTCTGGCAGCCGGTCCGAACTGATGAGCCGGTGCACAGCGTTCCCATCCGTACTGATATAGTCCAAGATCTATAAATTTCTCATTTGGAAATATAGAAAAAAGGTATTCATGCATAAAAAAACCTCCCAAAATTAAAACAAATACACGATTTAAACTCTACTATTTTCTACTATATACCAAAATGCTAGACAAATGCAACAGTGAGACAAAAATAATGCATTTTGGTATAAATGTGGTGATATTACGTTATTTTAACAAGCATTATGATATGTTAAAATGGAAATAACTTAAAAAAGCATATTATAAAAGAAGGTAAAAGAAGGGAGAGATGCATATATGCTAAAATGGAAAAAAACATTATTTGTACTTACGATGATGACTGGTTTCTGCTTACTGACGGGGTGTGGCAAGAATAACAAAGACGAAAAAACAGTGATCGAACTGGTACAGTACAAGCCGGAAGCAACCTCTTATTTTGAAGGAGTTGAGGAACGGTTTAATGCCAGTCATGATGATATTGAATTGAAGATCAGTTCTCCAAACGATGCAATGACGGTGTTGAAGACCAGATTTGTTCGTGAAGATAACCCGGATATCATTGGTATTGGCGGTGACATCAATTATTCGAATTTTATTGATGCCGATATGTTGATGGATATTTCTGATTTTGATGGACTGGCAGATATAAAGGAAAATTATCTCACGATCTGTGAGAATCTGAAATTTATTCCAACAGAAGGAACATACAGTGTTCCATATGCGGCAAATGCTGCCGGTATCCTGTACAACCGGGATATGTTTGAGGAGCATGGCTGGGAAATCCCGGAAACATGGGATGAGCTTCTTGCATTATGCGATGAGATTGAAGCAGAAGGAATTCTTCCGTTTTATATGGGTTACAAAGATACATGGACCTGTCTTTCTCCATGGAACGGTGCAGCAGCTTCATTGACATCCCCGACCGTATGTAAGGATGTTAATAAGGGAGAAACTACATTTTCCGATCAGTATGTTCAGGTTGCGGAAGAAATGAAAACCCTGCTTCAGTATGGCGAAGCCGATCCGGTTGCATATTCTTATAATGATGCTTGTACAGCATTTGCAAGAGGTGAGTCGGCAATGTATATGATCGGAAGCTATGCTGTACCGCAGATTCAGTCAGTAAATCCGGATATCAATATTGATTCATTTGTATTCCCGGCTTCTAACAATAAGGAAGACATGGTTTTGACATCCGGTGTCGATCTTCAGTTCTGCGTGATGGAAGACTGTCCGAATAAGGAAGCAGCCTATGAAGTCCTACGGTTCCTGTTAGAAGATGAAAACGTACAGGCCTATATAGACAATCAGAATGCAGTACCTTGTAAGAAAGGTGATTTCAAGCTTGCATCTATGTTAGACGGTATGCGGGAATATCTGGACAACGGAATCGTGACTGATTATCAGGATCACTTTTATCCATCTGAGATGGCGGTAGATGCAATGATTCAGACTTATCTGTTAGATGGAGATACAGAAGCGTTTTTGAAGAAATTTGATACGGAATGGAAACGGTACAATCGTGACCTGATCACAAAGGTTCGCAAATATGAGCAGGAGCATTCCGGAGAGGAGGAATAGAAATGGATACAAAAAAGACAGAAGATATGAAGTTTGTTAAAAAGAAAAAGAAAATGTCCGGAAAATCCAGAACATTTATGTTGATCACAATTCCTATCGTAGCATTATTCTTTACATTCAACACGCTGCCTTTGATTCAGGGTGCGATTTACAGCTTTACCAATTTCCGTGGGTATGGCAGTTATGAGTGGGTTGGCTTTCGGAATTATATTGATCTTTTTCATGATGCCAGAGTTGGTTCGTCCTATCTGTTTACATTTAAGCTGGCTATAGTAACAACGATCATCGTAAATGTTGTCAGCTTGATCCTTGCGATGGCATTAAACAGCAAGATTCGTTTTAAGAGCGGTCTTCGTGGACTGTATTTCCTGCCAAATATCTTAGGCGGTCTGGTTGTTGGTTATATTTTTAACTATTTCTTTACTTATATTCTGCCACAGATTGCAATCATGCTCGGTTTTGAGGGAAACAGTATGCTGGCAAGTTCTAAAACGGCCTGGCTTGCGATTGCAGTAGTATGTGCATGGCAGTCGATCGCGATGAATACGATCATTTATATATCCGGTCTTCAGACAGTTCCGGAAGATGTATACGAAGCAGGATCTTTAGATGGTGCAACCGGATTTGCAAAATTCCGTTATCTGACATTCCCACTGATCCTTCCGTTTTTTACAATTAATGTAGTCCTTTGCATGAAGAACTTCCTGATGGTATTTGACCAGATCATGTCGTTGACAAAGGGTGGTCCTGCGCAGAGCACAGAATCCATTTCCTACCTGATCTACAACAATGGTATGAGTGGCGGACAGTTTGGATTCCAGAGTGCAAATGCAGTCGTGTTCTTTATAGTAATCGTAGTGATATCTGTATTACAGATGCGTTTCCTGGGTAAGAAGGAGGAACAGTTATGAAAAAATCGCAGAGACAGATCAGAAAAGAATATAAAGAAAAGGGGATTAAGACAGGAAAAGAACGATATAATATCGGGGTTACGATTCTGTTGATCCTTGGTCTTGTAACCATCCTGTTCCCATTATATATGACGGTTATGATCGCATTTAAGCAGCCATCTGAGATGACAAATGATATCCATGGAATCTTATCTTTTCCACAGCACTGGAGTCTGAGTAATTTTAAGGAAGCTATGGAGGTAACAGATTTCTGGCATTCTCTCGGTAACAGTTTATTTATCACACTGGCAACTATCGCATTATCGATCGTAATACATTCCCTGATCGGTTATGTACTTGGACGAAGCAAGAAAAAGAATCGGATCTATAATGGAATTTATCTTTATCTTGTCAGTGGTATGTTCGTGCCATTTGCTATTTTGATGATGCCGCTTGTAAAACAGACAGCAAAAATGGGACTGGCAAATATGCTTGGTGTGGTGTTGCTTTATACAGTATTTTATCTTCCGATGAACACAATGTTATATGCAGGATATCTGAATAATCTTCCGCTTGAACTGGAAGAGGCAGCTTGTGTTGACGGAGCCACTACATGGACGACTTACTGGAAGATCATCTTCCCGAATATGAAACCAATGCATGCAACGGTTGCGATCCTTACAGCCCTTGGCACATGGAATGACGTTATGACACCGCTTGTAATTATGTCCGGTGATCAGAATACACTTCCGCTTGCGCAGTTGAATTTCCAGACTCAGTTTGGAACAAATTACAATCTGGCTTTTGCATCTTATCTGTTAGCGTTACTTCCGATTCTGATCTTCTATATTATTTGTCAGAAACAGATCATATCAGGTGTGGCAAACGGAGCAGTAAAATAAAAGGAGGCTTAATTTATGGCTATTATATATAACAAAGAGAAAAGAATATTTTCTCTCCATACGGATCATACCACTTACCAGATGATGGCCGACACACATGATTATTTGCTTCATCTGTATTACGGAAAGCGCTTGGATTCGGAAATGGATTATATACTGACTTACTATGACCGAGGTTTTTCAGGAAATCCATATGATCTTGGAAACGATCGTACTTATTCCCTGGATGCACTTCCTCAGGAATTCCCTGTTCTTGGAACCGGTGATTACAGAACAACGGCAGGAAAGATCCGTGAAGCAAATGGCTGTATGGCACTTGATCTTCGCTATACAGGATATCAGATTCAGGATGGTAAGTATGATCTTCCGGGACTTCCGGCAGCACATTCTGAAGCTGCACAGACCCTGTGCATATATCTGAAGGATGAAAGAGTCGGTGTAGAGGTAACATTATTATATGGCGTGTTACCTGACTGCGATGTAATAACCAGAAGTGTAAAAGTTACAAACGTTGGAAAGAATGAAATCTATCTGGAGAAGCTTTCCAGCGCATGTCTTGATCTTTTGTATGGAGATTATGATGTATTGACATTTTATGGCCGGCATGCAATGGAACGGAATATGCAGCGGACACCGGTAAAACATGGCAGACAGGTAATCGGAAGTAATCGTGGTACGTCCGGACATCAGTATAATCCATATATGATCCTTGCGGAACACGGCACAACAGAGACCGCCGGAGCCTGTTATGGTGTATCACTGGTGTACAGTGGAAGCTTTGAGGGAAGCGTTGAATTAGATCAGTATGACCAGATCCGTCTGGTTATGGGTCTTCAGGAGGATTTCTTTTCCTATCAACTAAAGCCGGAGCAGACATTTTACGCCCCGGAAGCAGTTCTGTCATATTCAGCGTATGGAATGGAACAGCTATCCAATCAGATGCATCATTTGGTGAGAGAGCATATCTGTCGCGGGAAATATAAAGATCAGATCCGTCCGGTTCTTGTAAATAGCTGGGAAGCCTGTTATTTTGATTTTAATGGTGATGCAATCGTTAATCTTGCGGAGCAGGCTGCAGCACTTGGTGTGGAGCTTCTGGTCATGGATGATGGCTGGTTTGGCACAAGAGATGATGATAATTCATCCCTTGGTGACTGGATTGTAAATGAAGATAAGCTGGGCTGTTCTCTTACGGAGCTGACAAAACGTGTTCATGACAAAGGTGTTCAGTTTGGTATCTGGATAGAGCCGGAGATGGTTTCAGAAAACAGTGATCTTTATAGAAAACATCCGGAGTGGGCAATTCAAGTTCCCGGTAAACATCCGGTACATGGCAGAAATCAGCTTGTACTTGATTTTGCAAATCCAGAGGTGGTGGATTATATCTATGAACAGATTGCAGCTGTCCTCAGGCAGGGCGATATCAATTATGTGAAATGGGATATGAATCGAAGCTTATGTGATATATATTCCGACAGTATGGTATGGCAGGGAAATGTAATGTATGACTATATGCTTGGTGTATATGACCTGCTGGAACGCCTGACGCAGGCATTTCCGGATATGTTATGGGAAGGCTGCTCCGGCGGTGGCGGAAGGTTTGATATGGGTATGATGTATTATACACCACAGATATGGTGCAGTGATAATACAGATGCAGTTGATCGTATCCGTATCCAGTACGGTACATCGTTTGCTTATCCTTTATCAACGATGGGAGCCCATGTATCTGCGGTGCCGAATCATCAGACCGGCAGAGTGACGGATATGAATACCAGAGGTGTAGTTGCCATGACAGGTGCATTCGGATATGAACTGGATCTTGGAAAGTTATCTGAGGAAGATAAGACGGCAGTTCGTGAACAGATCAAAACCTATCATGAAGTAGCACCGGTTATTTTAAAAGGGGATTATTACAGATTAAGTAATCCGTTTGAGGCGGAATATGGAGCATGGATGTCTGTCGATGAAGAAAAAAAACATGCAGTTGTAGGAGCTGTTTTATTAAATACACATGGTAATCATCCTGTATTTTATATTCGATTGAGAGGGCTTGCGCCGGAACGTTCTTATCGGGATAAGAAAACAGGTACTGTTTATTCAGGAGCTGCTTTGATGGAGCTTGGTATGCCGTTTACGATAGTATCCGGTAATTATCCAAGCTATCAGATCCTGCTTGATGCAGTAGAATAAGAATAAATAAATAGGACTCCCCGGTTTCTGTTTGCAGAGATCGGGGAGTTTGGCAAAAACAATAGAGTAAAAGATATATAAGGTGATCAGAAATGAGGTGACGGACAGATGGATACGAAAGAAATTACAGTATTGGATCTGGCACAGGAACAGATCAGAAACGCAGAACGATTATTTCCGTTGATCCGGGAAAAAACAAAAGAAAGAAAAGAGAAAAAAACAGTCATATCGGTATCCGGAGGTTCTGGTGTTGGTAAGACCGGAATGGCTTTCTTACTTCAAAATATGTTTGAAAAACAGGGAAAGAAATCACTTATTATAAGCGGGGACAATTATCCGCATCGGATTCCCATGTATAATGATGCAGAACGAATTGCGAGATTTCGTATGTCCGGATTAAATGGACTTATAACGGAAAGGCTATATACAGATGAAGTAAAAGAAAAACTATTAGAGTTTCAAAAAGCCGGAAGGGATGCAGAAGAACAGGAGGACATGCAGTGGTTATCCATATATCAGAAGTATGGAGACAAGGCTCTTACAGACTATCTGGGTACGGATCAGGAACTGGATTATGAAGCTGTGTCGAATCTTCTCATGCAGTTTCATGGAGGAACCTCACAACTGCTGCTACGTCATATGGGAAGAACCCCGGATGATATCTGGTATGATCGCAGGGCTGTATCAGATACAGATATTCTGATCCTTGAATGGACACATGGAAACAGTACATACCTGCATGGGGTGGATGTATCGGTTGTATTGATCAGCACGCCGGAAGAAACACTTGAAAACCGAAAAAAGAGGAATCGTGACACTGCCATTGACAGTCCCTTTGTAGCCAGAGTATTAAGAATTGAACAGAAAAAAATCAATGATGGACTGGAGCGGGCAGATATCATTCAGGATATGCATGGCAGGATTTATACGGAATAGTAAGTGAACAGGAGGCTGTAGAATATGAGGATAGAAGAAAAAAATATGACAGATATAAATAAAATGGAAAATGGTCCAATGCTGAATCTGTATCCGGACAGTCTTGGCGGAGATCTGGAAGCGGTTGCGGATTTATTTGAAAGAGATGGATTTGCAGATGCATTTTCCTCAATATATATACTACCGAGTATTTACCATTCTGATCTGGATCGTGGTTTTTCTGTAATCGACTATGATCTTGAGGAGACATTTCATTCTGAAAAGGCATTATTACGGTTGGGCAGACAGAATATTGATCTGAAGCTGGATTTTGTTTTAAACCATGCGTCTGTACAGTCGCCACAGTTCCAGGATCTGTTGGAGCATGGCAGTCGATCTGAATATCGTGACTTTTTTATTGACTGGAATACATTCTGGAAAAACTGCGGAGAAATGACAGAAGACGGCTATATACAACCGGATCAGAAGTATCTGGATCCGATGTTCTTCCGCAAACCGGGATTGCCTCTGTTGATGGTTGAAATGGCAGATGGCAGCCGGATTCCATACTGGAATACATTTTATCAGGAGATTCGGGATACGGATGATTATCATACCAGATATTTAGGACAAATGGATCTCAATATTAAATCAGAAAAGGTTTGGGACTTTTATCGTGAAACTATAAAAAAACTGGCAGGTTACGGAGCAAAGATAATCCGTCTGGATGCATTTGCATATGCCCCGAAAGCACCGGGGCGTGCCAATTTCTTAAATGAACCGGAGACATGGGAATTTCTTGAACAGATCCATAAGCTTGCAAACCCATATGGAATCCGCCTTCTTCCGGAGATTCATGCCGGATATAAAGAGAAAAAGTATGAGCTGATAGCACAAAAGGGCTATCTGACGTATGACTTTTTCCTTCCGGGATTGATCCTGGATGCTCTTTACAGAGGCGATGGCACTTATCTGGAGCAGTGGGCAAAGGAACAGATAAAAGAGCATATTTATACTGTGAATATGCTTGGATGCCATGATGGAATACCGGTACTGGATCTTGCCGGATTGTTGCCGGACGACAGGATTGAAGATTTGATCCGGCTGCTTGTGGAGCGTGGTGGTTTTGTAAAGGATCTTCATGGTAATAAAAAGATGTATTATCAGGTAAATACGACGTATTATAATGCACTTGGTGAAAATGAGCAGGCATTGTTATTGGCCAGAGCATTACAGATATTTATGCCCGGAAAACCTCAGGTCTGGTATCTGGATCTGTTTGCCGGATCTAATGATTATGAGGCAGTGAAGCGTGCAGGTGCAGGTGGACATAAAGAGATTAACCGGACGAATTTTACACAAAAAGATATACAGTCAGGCCTTGAAAAGGAGGTCGTAAAAAAGCAGCTTGAAATGTTGAAATTCCGGAAAGAATTTCCGGCATTTGGATTTGATGCGGAAATGGAAATCCGTACAAAGCCTGCAGCGCAGATCTCTGCTCAGGCAGAAAATGCTTTGCAATTTGCAAAAATACCGGATGAGCAGATGTATAACCGCATTTATATCACCTGGAAAAAGGACGGGTATCTTGCCCGTCTGTCTGCAGACCTAAAAGCCCATACCTATCGGATTCAGGCTCTTGATCCATCCGGCAACCTGATCTGGCAGATGTTCTGATATTTGGGTATTAGTAGAGTTAAGGCTGTCGCTTTAATGATTGAAATTCATTGAAGCGATAGCTTTTTTTCGTATAAATGCTGACTGGTATGAATTAATTGATAAGGAATCCGGTTGTCTTAGAACAAGTACTTGCAACAAAATCCCGTAAAAAAAGATTATGCGTCTTTTTGTTATGCCAAAAAATAAACAAAAGTAATCGTATTACGCAGAATTTGTTATAATAGGACATACTTGAAAGAGGAAGGGAGAAGTTACATGCAGGAATATGTGAAGAACAAGTATGGTGTACCAATTCAGATAAGCGTATATGCAGATAAGATTTATATTGCTAACTGCGGTCAGTTGCCGGATAATTGGACAGCAGAAAACTTAATGGGTAAGCATGCGTCAAGACCATACAACCCTAATATTGCAAATGTCTTTTACTTAGCTGGATTTATAGAAAGCTGGGGAAGAGGTATTGAAAAAATATGTGAAGCTTGTAGGAGCGATAATTTGCCGATGCCTGAATTTACAGTGAATCCAGGCGATATTATGGTGAAATTTACAGCACCTAAGGATCGAATCGTTCGTGAACCTGGCGGGGTGACTGAGAAGGTGACTGAGAAGGTGACTGAGAAGGTGACTGAGAAAGAAAAAGAGGTAATAGAGCTTCTTACAATTGATCCCGGATATACGTATGCGGATTTGGCAAAAAACTTGAAAGTAAGTCGAAAAACAGTATCTGACAGAATTAAGGCTTTAAAAGATAAAGGCATTATTGAACGTATAGGATCTGACACAAAAGGTTATTGGGAAATTAAATATTAGCTTATAATTGCATGATATGTTTAAAGGGACTTTGTTCATTAATGGATGAAGTCTTTTTTTATGGAGATGAGAGTCTTTTGGTGTCAGGCATTAAACGAAAAAAACTGTCAAAAGGTACACCTTTTGACAGTTTCTCAAACACACGCACGTTATATACTAAATAGCACAATAATTCAAGTACACATGTATTAAAAACTTGTGCAAAAGTGCCAATCAATTTCCTCAAAAAACAGGGTGTCAAAATACATTGATTAAGCATCATATTCAGGTATAATTATAGAAGGAAGTGATCGTTCCAAGTATATATTGCAAGATATTCCGGAGGAAGACTATGTGGACAGTGACAAGGATAGATGAGGCAGATTATGGCTGTGAGGAACGTATGCCCGGTGAACCGCTGCTTGTACTGATAACTATCGAAAGTGATGATGGCAGGGTGTGCCGCTTTGAGTGTGCAGACAACTGGCTCCTGCAGCAGGGAATTGATGTGGGGGACGAGTGGCCTCACGACATAGAAAAGGCGGAGGCTGACAGCGAACATATAGATAAGATGACTGAGTGGATGAACAGATATTATGAGGCTGTTCAGGAAATGGAGGAGATATTTGAGGAGGAGTGACGGCGTGAGTGATTGCGTTGAAGTGTGAATATAATAGTAAATTTTAACAGAAAAACAGGCAGGATAATGATAGATTGCCTGTTTTTTTGACGTTATAGGCTCAGCATATAACCTGTTAAAGTTAAAAACTTATTGACGGGTGATATAAAAGTGCTTATAATGCAACAATATGTTAAACATATCAAAATAGTAGGCAATAAAAACGCGAAGAATATCAGCCATTGCACCCGGAAAACGGGCGGCATCAATAGGCTGATCTGTTATAGAAGAGGTGAGGAAACATGGGAATCATTCAGTTGGAAAATGTTTCAAAAACATTTCAGACAGATGGTGGTGTCATAGAAGCGCTTAAGAATGTGACTCTTGACATAGAAGCCGGAGATATATACGGCATTATAGGAATGTCGGGAGCAGGTAAGAGTACTCTGGTAAGATGTATCAACCATATTGAGGTTCCGACAGAAGGAAAGGTAATAGTTCAGGATAAGGATTTAAGTAAGCTGACGCAGAAGGAGCTTAGAAAGCAGAGAGAGCATATCGGAATGATATTCCAGCATTTCAACCTTCTCATGCAGAAGTCAGTACTTGATAATGTATGCTTTCCGTTATTTATCCAGGGAAAATCAAAATCCGAGGCGAAGAAAAAAGCATATGAGCTTTTAGATATAGTAGGACTTAAGGACAGGGCGAAGGCATATCCGTCACAGCTTTCAGGTGGCCAGAAGCAGAGAGTAGCCATAGCAAGGGCACTGGCATCGGATCCACAGATACTGTTATGTGATGAGGCAACAAGTGCACTTGATCCTCAGACCACATCATCGATCCTTGAACTGCTTAAGGATATTAATAATAGGTTTGGAATAACAATAGTGGTGATAACTCATCAGATGGCGGTGGTCCGTGAAATCTGTAACAGAGTTGCCATCATGAAAGACGGACAGGTAGTAGAGTCAGGAAATACAATAGATATATTCAATCATCCTAAGTCAGAGGTGGCAAGGGAGCTGTTCAGCAAGGATGACGGTTCTGACTCCCAGGCGCAGCCGGCAGTGGCGGACCGCATACAGAACGGCACAAGAGTCCGTATAGTTTACAGCGAAAATTCAGCATTTGAACCTGTAATTGCCAATATGATACTGACCTTCAGGGAACCGGTAAATATCTTAAAGGCTTCCACCAAGAATGTGGGCGGCGTTGCCAAGGGAGAGATGATATTGGAGTTCTCCAAAGACTCAGAGCATATAGAGGAAATGAAGGCATACATGAAGGACAAGGGACTTGAGCTTGAAGAAATAAGTGATACAGAAGCGGGAGGTGGTAGTCATGTGGACTGAACAGGTCAGAGAGATGATATTAAACGGAATACTTGAAACCTTATATATGACAGTGGTCTCAACAGTATGTGGATATATATTCGGACTGCCTATGGGTGTGCTGCTGTGTGTCAGCGATAAGGATGGACTCAAGCCAAATGCAGTGCTTTATAAGATCCTGGATATAATTGCCAATATCGTGAGAAGTATCCCATTCCTGATCCTGCTTATCCTGCTCATACCATTTACAAGATTTATCCTTGGTAAGAGCTACGGATCAACAGCAACAATAGTTCCGCTTACTGTAGCGGCTATTCCTTTTATAGCAAGAATGGTGGAGTCGTCACTTAAGGAGGTTGACAGCGGAGTTATTGAAGCTGCAACAGCCATGGGAGCCGGAAATATGAGGATCATATTCAAGGTGCTTCTTGTGGAAGCAAGAACATCACTGATCACCGGAGCTACCATTGCAATAGGTACGATCCTCGGATACTCAGCTATGGCAGGAGCCGTAGGTGGAGGAGGTCTTGGAGATATCGCCGTCAGATACGGATATTACAGATACCAGACAGACATTATGATAGTTACAGTCATACTTCTGATAGTTATAGTACAGATATTCCAGTCGGTAGGAATGTTGATCGCAAATAAGTTAGACAGAAGAAGATAAGGTGATACAGAATATTTTGATGGATGCCATTCATACAGCGTACATCTGAATATAAAAATTATAAATGACCACAAATAATATCACACACATGGTGGTCATTTAAAAGAAATTTAAGAGGAAGAAAGAGAGGTATTAACAATGAAGAAGACATTAAGAAAGTTATTTGCAGCAGCACTTGTAGGAGCATTATCAGTGAGCATGCTTGCAGGCTGCGGTTCATCAAAGGGTGACAGCAAGAAGGATTCAGCAGAGAACAAGACTATCAAGGTAGCAGCTTCTGCAACACCACACGCAGAAATTCTTGAGTATGCTAAGACCGCTCTCAAGGAAAAGGGATACGATCTTGAGGTTACAATATTTGATGACTATGTAAAGCCAAATGAGGTTGTTGAAAGCGGAGAGTTTGACGCAAACTACTTCCAGCATGAGCCATACCTTAACAGCTTTAATGAGGAAAAGGGAACACACCTTGTGATTGCAGGCAAGATCCATTATGAGCCATTCGGTATATATCCGGGCACAAAGAAGAGCCTTGATGATATAGCAGATGGTGATACGATCGCAGTTCCAAATGATACGACAAACGAGGCAAGAGCTCTCCTTCTGTTACAGGACAACGGCATCATCAAGCTTAAGGATGGCGCAGGTATCAACGCTACTGTAAATGATATTGAAGAGAACCCACACAACATAGAGATCGTTGAGCTTGAAGCAGCACAGGTTGCAAGAGTAGTTGATGAGACATCATTCGTAGTCTTAAATGGTAACTATGCATTACAGGCAGGATTCTCAGTAAGCAAGGACGCACTTGCATACGAGACAAGTGATTCTGAGGCAGCAAAGACATATGTAAATGTTATCGCAGTTAAGGAAGGCAGTGAGAACAATGAGGCAATCAAGGCTCTTGTAGATGTTCTTAAGTCAGATGACGTGAAGAAGTACATCAACGACACCTATGACGGAGCAGTTCTTCCTTACGAGGAATAAGACAGAATATACAATCGGAAATGACTGTCTGTAGATCTATAGGAAAAATCTTGAATGTAGGAGCTATAGAGCTATAGGACAAAATAAGTTATCAAAAAACCGGTTTCAACCCTTATAAATGCAGGGCTGGAGCCGTTTTTTTGATGATTTATTCAAGAATGGGTCAAATGTTATGAAGGAATGAGGAATTTTCATATTTTACAGGACCATTTTCAGGACCTGAGGAGAAATTCCATAAAGGTCTGTCTGGCGGTCTTCACCAGCTCCCTGTTGACGGACACAAGATCTCCGGCGTCCGTAACGAAGGACTTTCCGTCAAAATCTCTGGCATGTTCCATGTTGATGATCACACCACGACTGCATATAAAAAAGCGAGGTTCGTCTTTAAAATATGCCGTGAAATTGCCAAATGACTGCCTTGTGGCAAGGTCTTTTCCTGCGGTGGTGTGAATATGTATCATGTGAGAAAAATGCTCTGCATAAACTATATCTTTAAAATGAAGTCTTATATTACTTCCGTGTACTTTTACATATATATATTTGTCAGGTTTTGGTATTCTTGCAAGGATCTCATTTGTAAGCTCAGCAATATCTCTTGATGTGTAAGGCTTAACAAGATATTGTATGGCACGGACATGAAATCCCTCCAGTGCGTGATCTATGGAAGTGGTGGTGAATATCAGCAGACATTCCCGGTCCCTTTCCCGGAGCTTCTTCGCTGTCGCAATCCCATTTACCCCGGACATATATATATCAAGAAATACCACGTCAAATTTCAATCCGTCTGCGGCAGCGAGAAAGCTTTCGCCGCAGTCATATTCCAGTATATCAGCCTGGACCTTATGGATATCAAGCTGGGACACCAGCCGTTTGAGTAATAATTTACGTTCTTCTGCAATGTCATCAACAATAGCAATTCTCATGGCAGATACCTCGTATCTCTAAGATTAGGCGTTAAAACAACAACCCATATTAATTATATAGTCGTCTCTTTAAAATTGCCATGGCTTTGGAGTACAATTCGTGTCATTTTTATCCCTTTCGTGCCAACTGTCTTGGAAAATGAATAACTTAAAATATAATGTTAGCAAGGAAAAAGCCGCAGGGGCGCATCATATTATATTTAGTGATGTGATCAGGGTGCTTAAGAAGCAAAGTGATATTTCAAGGAATAAGAGAGGAGATCAGTATGGGAATATTAAAGCAAAAAAGACAAAGAGTGTTTCACAAAGTAAGAAAACGGATGGTGGCATTTGTCATGTCAGGAATAATGGCAGGTTCTACCCTGGGAGGATTTATCCCGGTATCTGCAAATGAGGCAGTTGATGAGAACTATGACTACGAAGAGGTACAGATAGCAACAGGCAATGACGCTATTGAAGCCCAGGCAGGAGAAGAGGAAGTGCCGGTTGTATATGCAAGCGGAAGTGTTATATCTCTTGATCAGCTTCCATTGACCAAGTTTGATTATAAAGGATATTGCTTTGTGGTCAATCGAAAAAATGTGGGAAGCTACAATGACACCATACTCACAGGTAAATTCACTACCAAGGATAACGTAGAGGCGTGCAAAAAAGGTATTATAATAAGCGGTACTACAGTTAATCTGACTATAAGGGATGTAACCATAAACAGATGCAGGACTGATGATAAGGGATACAATGACTGGGATTATGCAGGAATTACTCTTGAAAATGGAGCAATCCTTAACCTGACACTTGAAGGCAGCAGCTATGTGCAAGGCGGAACAGGTGGAGCCGGAATCGAAGTGAACGAGGGATGTACCCTTAACATTACTGCGAAGAGTACCGGAAGTCTGAAAGCTGTTGGCGGCGACTTCCATGGAGGAGCCGCAGGAATAGGAGCTGCATCAACAGGCAGACTGCATAATAATCAAGGTGAAACAAAGTATGGAACGGAGAAGAGCTTTGGGACCATAATCATCAGAGGTGGTACCGTTGAAGCCATAGGAGGTACTTACAAGTGGTGCGGTATAACCGAAGAGTCAGCGGCGGGAATTGGTGGCTCAGGAAATGGAGCTAAAGGAAAGATAGAGATACGTGGAGGTAATGTAACAGCAACCGGTGGAGACGGTTCTGCAGGTATCGGCGGAGGCTGTAACGGACAGGTAGACTCCATCCTTATAACTGGAGGAAATGTCACAGCCACCGGAAATGGAAAAGGTGCAGGAAAAGGTGCAGGAATAGGTGCCGGATGGAATGGAAATACAGACGGAGCAGGCGGCTGCGGAGATATCTCTATCATAGGAGGTAATGTAAAGGTAAACGGCAACCTGGGAATGGGTGGTATATATAACAATGATGTGAAGAAGACCGGAAGTGTATCTGTAACCGGCGGTGCAGTGGATGTAAGCGGAGAGATCAATCCGGCTACGGATATTGATAAGAATCATATAGTCCACCATTACAGTGTTGGCATTACCATTGAAGATCCTGCCCTTGCCGATGGCACATCAACAGCAAGAGTTTTTCTTGGTCAAGGAAGCAGTGCATATATCGGAACCGCTTCAATGAAGGTAAGCAATGGCAAGGCAACAGGAACATTTAAGGCAGATACAACCCTTAACGGCACACAGGACATATCAGTAAGCCTTGGCCAGATGACCTACGAAGACAAGACAATTAATCTGGATAAGGATAAGAGCGTAAGCTGGGAACCTGTGTTCAGGGCTGTTACAGACATTACCTTAGGCAGGTCAGCATATGGCTTCGGAAGCCATGATCTGGTATCCGCTGTTTCAGTAACTCCTGCATATGCAACAAACAGAACTATAGTATGGAGTATTGAAGACAAGGGTATCACAGACGCAAATGTAAAAAATGATATTCTTACCGTAAGCAAGCCGGGAACCTTTAAGCTTAAAGCAACCATAAAGAATGGAGCAGCAGCCGATAAGGATTACACAAAGACATTTACCATTAATAACAAGCAGGCAGGAACCATAACCAATCTGAACATAAAGGACTGGACCTATGGAGATAAGGCAAATGCACCGACATTTGCAACAAACAATAAGCAGACAGAAGCATTAATAGAATATAAGGTGAAGGGAGAGGATGATGAGACTTACAGTACATCTGTCCCAACCCAGGCAGGAGAATATACAGTAAGGATCACATTAGCTGAAACAGAAAGCTATTCAGAAGCTGTAAATGAAGCTGATTTTACCATTAACAGGAAATCTTTGGAGGCGGCAGGTATATCGGGAAGCTGTAAAGAACAGTATTTCACAGGCTTTGATATAACACCGGGATCAGCAGATATCGTGCTTAAGGACAAAGAAGTAAAGCTTACTGAGGGCGTGGATTATGTGATAGATGGTTACAGTAATAACAGAACAATAACCACAAGGCAGAACCAGGCAGAGATCAAGGTGAGCGGAGCCGGCAATTACACAGGCACAAGGACGATCACATTTAAGATCACCAATAAAAATATAACAGCAGAGGCTAAGCTTTCAGACTACAACTGGACTTCAAGCCCGGTAAAGGTTTCAGCACCCGATGGATACAGGATCTGCAGAAAGCAGGACGCTCCATATGATTATGAAAAAGATTTCACAGACAGTTTTATGGTATCCGAAGATGATGGCACAGGAGAGCCGGTGCAGATATCATATTATCTGATGGAGATCGAAACCGGGGCTGTGTCAGAGGAGAAGACCATAGAGGTTAAGATTGATACTACAGCACCTGAGTTGACAGGTATCACATGGTTCTCCCACAGGTATGACAGCCTTAACGTAAGTATCAAGTCAAATGAAACAGGAAGTATAGAATATGTTTTAGTAGAGGATCCGGGAACAGAGAATGTTACAGTAGTGTTTGAGCCGGGGGACACAAAGTCAGTTCCCGTGGAGGCCGGCGTTGCTGCAAATATCAGCTTTGAAGGGCTGGAGGCCAATAAAGGATATATCATACTTTACTGCTTACATGACAGATATGGAAATAGTACGGAATTTGCAGATCAAAAGCTTAAGACCTCAAAGATAAAGACTTCTGCAAATGGGGATATAATCATATCCGAGGTGTATGGAACAAGTCTTGAGGATTGTAAGATATCAGGAAGTATCATTGCAGAATCAGGCGAGGAAGTGAAGGGAACATTTAACCTCTCCCAGTCAGAGGATGACAATAAGAAGCAGGTATACGGCTGTGGTGATAACGGAAAACTCATAAGTGTTGACTTCTATCCTGAAAATGAGGCTTACTCATCAGCCCTGAATCTTAAGGCTAAGCTTAATATCACAAAGGCTGCAGCACCTGAGCTTTCATCTGAGAAGGCTTCATATGAGTACAAGAAGGGTTCATCACAGGAGAGGATAGATGTTGCAGGTTTATTGCCTGAGGACAAGGGAACAAGTGTATATGGTGTTTCTGTAAATGACAGAAATTCAATCCTGGATAACTGCAAAATCAACTCTAATGGAACTCTGACATACAAGGTTAAGAAGTTCACAGATAAGAGTATGGCAGGAAAGGAAGCTGTCATTACAGTTACCGTCAGGATGGAGAATTATGGCGATACAGAATTTAAGCTCCATATAAATCTTACAACAAGTGCTGACGATGATAATAAACAGCCGGGTGGCAACAACGACCAGCCGGGCGGCAATAACGATCAGCCTGGTGGCAACAATGGGCAGCCTGGTGGCAATAACCAGAAACCGGGTGGAAATGTAAAAATGCCGGTGGGAAGTACCCCACAGACAGGTGACAATAACAAGCAGGAAGATAGCACTGAACAGCAGACTGAGGACAGCAGTGAACAGGTTGATGACAGTAAAAAGGTTGAAACCAGCGAACAGCAGACCGAAGGCGATACTCAGGAATTGACGGAGGATAATGTTGGAAGCGAAGAGATAGCTGCTTCCGCCGCAGCCGAAAACACCAAGGCCGATGAGAAAACCAATTATGGTCTGTGGATCAGTATAATAGTTGTACTGTTTATTCTGGTGGCAGGAACAGTAGCCTACTTAATATTAGAAAAAAAGAGAAGAGATAACAGCAGACGGTAAATGAAATAGCCATGTCTCAGATAAATTGACTGCCGCAGGTCATGACCTATCCCCGGATCATGACCTTGGCAGTGAATATCCCATTTTCATGGGTGAAGGAGCAGGCACCGTTGTTTTTATCAGCTATATGGCGTATGGATTGGATCCCTACGCCATTTCCTTTTCTCTTGGATGACTGGAATATGTCGTTTCTCTCATGAAGCTCGCCGTCAAAGCTGTTCTTGACCTGTATGAGGGTGAGCCTGTCGGCATGGACATAGGCTTCCAAACAGATACGGCGTTTTTCCTCCGAGGTGCGGAGGCTGGCTTCGAGAGCATTTTCCAACAGATTGGAGAGGATGATACATATATCTATCTCGTCTGCCGTAAGTGTCTCCGGTAGATCTATCTTGGTTTCAAATGGAATATTTTCCTGCTTTGCCAGGGTACAGTAATAGCCGATAACACTGTCAGCAGCCCTGTTGTCGCAGAAGTGCATATCAAGGTTTGGAATCCTTTTGGTGGCATTTGCCAGATATGATTTAATATGCTCCAGATCCCCTTCCTCAGCCATGGCTGATAACTGGTTGAAATAGTGACGCATATCATGTCTCGCCTGCCTTGCCTCCTCGATGGACGAACGAAGGTTGTCGTAACGTTCCTGCTGCATGGAGAAGAAATGATTTTCCTGTGCCAGCTTGGCGTTCCTGTTGATGTTCTTTGCAAGCATAAGGAACATTGCGTAAAACAGCACCAGCAGCGCAAGCAGTGTAAGACTTATGACTATGTAGCCCTTAAGGATACGTCCAGTGTACAGGGTGCTTCTATATCTTGGCACCATGAAGATATTCAGTGCGATAAATAATACAGGCAGGATCCAGAACACGTACCAGGTCTGGGCGAAGTTCTCGTCCTCCACCATGTTCCTTGCGGCATGGGTAGCCGGGTAATATGCCGATATGGTGAAGATCCAGCATATGAGATTGTAGATCAGTCCTGCACCTATGGAGAAACACAGCCCGGCTTCCTTGGAAGTGAGGTCGGCAGTGAACAGGGCATTGATGGCTCTTGACATGCTGTTGACACAGGCAAATACTGCACACACTGCCAGTGCTACGCTTATAGACATCCATAGCGTAATGTGCAGAGTATGTATATATATCATTATGGCGACAAATACCAGCAACGCCATAACCGGTGCGGTTGATATGTTAAAGTGGAGACATACCATTCCCCCTGCAAATGAAAGACATATAAAAAGCGGCAGGAGTACGCAGAGCAGTCTCAATGGTGGCTGCTTCAGATATGACTTTACTGGGAGATATGCAAGAAAAATCCCCGGAATGATCACGGCAAGCTCCAGTACCGGTCGCAGTAAAACTAACATAATAAGATCCCTTTCATGTTAATGCTAATAAGATAAAATGTATGATGATCCGGTGAGGCATGTGAGAATACATTGCCTGTGGATACATCGTGATATGCTGATTATAGTCCCATATGGAATAAAATTCCATGATATAAGCTACAATTTGTGCTATTTTCACCGTTTCGTGCCAAAAATATTGGAAAATCCAGTGGATGAAATATAATACCGTTTATATTGGCTATCCAATCTGGTGGGGAATAGCAGCATGGCCTGTAAATAATTTTGTAAAGGGTAATGATTTCACAGGAAAGACCGTCATTCCATTCTGTACATCTGCTTCATCAGGCATAGGTGACAGTGGTACCCTGCTTGCTGAAATGGCAGGAACCGGAGACTGGCAGGATGGCCAGAGGTTTAGCTCGGGAGCGTCCGTTTCGGATGTAGAGGACTGGGTTGCGTCCCTGACAGTGGGAAATACTGTGACCATGTTCATGGGCTTGTCGGTGGTGCTCACAGGCATACTTCTGGTGCTGGTGAAGCCTGTTGTTGCAGCAATGTCAACACCAACGGAAGCTGTTTCAGAGACTGTTATGTATCTCAGGATATGTTTCATAGGTATCCCTGTGGCTCTTCAGGATGGATTTATCCAGATTGCATTTATTGTTATAACTATCATTGCAAATCGCAGAGGTTTAAATGACGCAGCGGCTGTAGGTATCGTTGAGAAGATAATAGGTGTGGTATTCCTCGTGCCGTCTACAATGCTATCCACAGTGTCAACTCTTTCTGCCCAGAATATCGGGGCAGGAAAGCACGAGAGGGCTTCGGCAACACTCCGCCATGCGGTTCGGTGCTTTCAGTGATCGTGTTCATTATAGCATTTGTTGTTGTAAAGCGTAAGCGGGGGAAGACACAGGTTGTGTAGTGAGAATTTTATCCTTTAATGTATTGGCAATGGCTATAAATTCATCACACACTTCCTGCCAGTTTTTCTCGGATACATCCGGTACGGAGGAGAGCTGTTTTACAGCTCTGTCACGTTCACCTACCATCAGGTTCTTCAATTCATGATCGAGGATTTCATCATCGATCTGCTTCCATGCGGTAGCTTCCTCCTCACTTAGATAGGAGAGACCGAATTTCTTAAAAATACAATTCGTTATCTCATCCTCAATCTTATAATAATCAGGCAAATGTACTTTGACAGGCCTTATGATATCTGCAATGTATGCCTCACTGGCGTCGTGAAGCAGACAGGCAAGCTGGATACGTTCCGGGTAATTGCGGGCTTTTGCTTCCTTCATACAGTTTATGGAATGTTGACCAACCGAGTAAAAGTGTTTAAGGTGTCCGCCACCTCTGCACATAAGGCTTAAGGCATGTGCAATGTCCATAAGGGACACATCCTCAGTTGTCATATTAAGCGGGTCGAATTTCTTCCCGGTGAAAGTGTTCATGTTACTCATAATTATTTCCTTTCGTGAGACAGCCTCTGGCGATATGCTATCATTGGATGTGGCGGGTGTCAAACTGAATAACTAAAGCAAAGAAAATTAATAGTGACTTATAAATTTCCTAATATATTTATAAATCCGTGCAGCCCCATTAATATGAAGTATATTAAAAAATTCAAATGAGCTTATATTCATGAAATGGAGGTATATTTAATGTTAAATCAGTCAGTTGTGAAATTATTAAAAGAGAAAATGTGGGATATTGCAATATGTGCAGACTTGACAAATGTGTTAGATTAAGCTAACATAACGCATGTTATGATAGATGAAGAGAAAAAGACAGTAGAAAAAATAAAGAAAGCCGCTCTGGAAGAGTTTTACGAGAAGGGGTATGGAAAGGCAAGTCTCAGGACCATCTGCAGAAATGCCGGAGTTACCACCGGAGCCCTGTATTTTCATTACGAGAACAAGGAAGCACTTCTAAAGGCAATCCTTGAACCACTGATCGCCCGGTATGAAAGCCTCATGGCGGAGTACATGGGCATGGAGCTTGAAGCTCCTGAGAAGGGTGCCGATATTGATGTGCTTATGATGAGCTTCATCCTGGAACACAGGAAGGAAGCCATAATAATAATGGAAAAGGCACAGGGAAGCTGCTACGAGGGCTGGCACAAAAGGATTGAGGCAATGATGGGGCAGGCAGTGACGACCTTCTACAGAAGCCGGATGAATGAGGAGCCGGATAAGGAGCTCATCAGGATACTGGCGAGAACAAGACTTGATGGCTGTCTGGAGATCCTGAAAGGAAATTATGACATGGAATATAGTTTGTATCTGACGAAGAAGCTTGGGGTGTATGCCACAGGCGGAACAGAAAAGTTAATAAAAGAGCTTAATGAGTTCCACGGTTAAAAGCTGTGGGACTCTTTTTTTGCAACATAACAAAACATATCAGATGTTATCTTTGGCGAATAAGGCAGTTGATGATACTTGAAACCAATGTTAATAAAAATTAATTATAAATCATAAATGTAAGAGAGGTTTGATGAAAATGGACAAGAAGACAAAGGTAAGTGTACAGGGAGTTCCGGAGACTATGCTACAGACATTATATGCAAGGGCAAAGGAGTCACAGAAAAAGGATCATCATATCTATGATGAGAAAGCAGTAGATATAGTGGCAAGCCTTGACTATGATTTTTCCAAGGCAGATACAGACACTGCAATGAGCAGCGGAGTTGTTGCAAGGACCATAATCCTTGATAAGCTGGTAGGCGAGTTCTTAAATAAGAACAAGAACGCTATAGTGGTTAATATTGCCTGCGGCCTTGACACCAGATGTTATCGCATGAAGGGAAAATATAGCAGGTGGTATAACATAGATCTGCCTGAGACCATGCATGTAAGAGAAATGTTCATGGAGGAAAACGGACCAGTATATCAGATCGCCAAGTCCGCAATGGACAGCTCCTATGTGGAGGATATAGAGTATAATGGTGAGTCTGTGTTAGTTATAATAGAAGGACTTACAATGTACCTTAACGAGGATGACGTGAAGCAGATGTTTGATATCATACATGAGAATTTCGCTACTGCTCATGTTCTTGTGGAAACCATGTCACCATTCATGGTGAAGCATATCAAGGAGAAATCCATAGAGGGCAGCAGTGCCAAGTTCACCTGGGGGGTAAAGAACGGAAAGGCTCTTCAGGATGTGATCGCAGGCTTTAGAAATATAGAAGATGTGAGCCTTGTTGAGGGCATGAAGGTTATGATACCTATATATAAAATTATTGGAAATATCCCTGCTGTGAAGAATATTTCCAATAAGATATGTGTTATGGACAAACGATAAAATTATATCTGATCAATCTGTGTTACGAGCATTAGTCTCGTAAGCAGAGCTTACTGGTCTTTCTCCTGTTCCTCTTCCTGTATGAACATTATAAGGAAGCTGACGGACAGGAGGAGGCATGAGATCCATATGGTGTGCATACCAAGAACCGGTATACAGATACTTCCAAATCCTGCACCTAAAGCGAACAGGAGTATTATTCCAAAGTAATGGAATGACTTGTACAGTGTCTGTATATTGTGGGTCTGGTGGTATGAGCACAGTGCCTCCATGCCGCTTCGGATATTTCCGATACACATGGTACTGGCAAATGCATAATTGTTTACTTTTCTAAAGGACTGAACCTGCATGGCGCATGAAAATGAAACCATGGCGTTAGCGATAAGGTTCAGCTCCTCAGGCATGAAGCCCACAGAGAAGAGCAGGACAATCTCAAGTATAACTACGATCTGTCTCCAGTGAAGCTTCTCAAAGTCCTGTAATTTCTGTCTTATAAATGTGGCAGCGGCAACTCCCAGTGAAAAGAACAGCACAGGGACAAAATAGTGGATGACTTTTCCGAAATCTCCGCTGAACAGATCCTGGCTCATAAGAACGATATTTCCGGTCTGGGCATTTGCGAATACATGCCCTCTCGAAACATATGTATACACATCCTGCAGACCGCCGGATACCGAAAGTATGGCTGCGGTCAGCAGGGATTCTGACATTTGTCTGGTTGGGTGATAATGAAAACGTGAAAAACTCATATTTCCTCCAATAATTAAACATCTTTTGATCTACTGATAGACATTATACACGATTTTTCCCGGGAAGCCAGCCATATCATGTACAATATCTGAAGGTTTTGTCTGTTGCTATCCTTGCAAATATAAGTCCCAGGGGCAGTGCAAGTATTATCAGCAGTGCCGACGCAAGCCATGAGGCTGCTGAGGTAAGGTTCATTATTCCAAGATTATAGAAGCCCTTGTACAGGTATAAGCCGGGCACCATTATTACAATGGACGGCACGGTTATGGATATCCTCGGATAACCTGCCACGCCCTTAAGGGTAGAGGCTGATATTCCTGCAACAAATGCACCGATAAATGCGGCGGCAGCCGGTGGCAGGGCAGATATATCAATAAGCTCCAGACGAAGGGTATTGGATACGGCACCAATGATACCTGCGGCTGCTGCAAGCTTTACGGGACTGTTAAACATGATGGAAAATCCGAACACGCCACAGAAGCTTGCCAGTAAACGCAACAGTATCCACTGCCACAGGGCAAGGTCAAGGGGGAGAAAAGGAATAGGTTTTAATCCCAGTAACATGGCAAGTATCCAAGCAGTCATAGTAGCAACGGTAACTATTATAAATGAATAGGCAAGACGTTCTGTTCCCGAACGCATATCCAGCTTGGCAAGGTCAATGCCGCTGGTGATGAAAGGAAATCCAGGGATCACAAACAGCATTGAACAGATGTATCCGGCCTCGTGCTGGAAATTCACCGAGAAGGCCAGCTCCAACAGCTTTAACAGTGCCGTGTATGTAAGGCAGGCAGCTGAAACCGACGCGATTATACAGAGAAACAGTGTAAAATGGTGCTTGGATAATTTGCACCGTATGTAATTACCTATTCCTGCCCCTGCAAATGCACAAAACATCTCCACAATGCCTCCTCCCAAAAGGAAAGTGAATGCACCACACGCCAGGGCGGCGGCAACGGCAAGGGTAACAGGAGTATAAAGTCCGTGTATCTTTTCTATATCATCCAGGGCGGAGTGTATGGCTTCACAGCTCTGGCTGATCTCCTTTGTGGAGAATTTGCCCACAAATTTCTCGAGACGGTTAAGCTGTGAGGTATTTACACCGGTATTGGTAAGGCAAAGGGACTGGCTGAAGCTGTCGTTGCCGTCAAAACAGGTGTAGTTAATGGACATAAGACCGATATCTACAGTACACGTCATACCCATAAGTTCTGACAGGGTATTCATGGAGCTTCGGACTCGCCAGGCTCCTGTACCGCAGGACAACATCATTATGCCAACCCTGCCTACGACAGAGGACTTTGCCGAAAGACTTGCCCGGCTTATAGGGGTGGTGTCGGATCTGTCAGCATATTCATGCCACAGGACATCCATATGATTTTTTTTAATATCCGTTTTATTGTTATTTGCAGCTTTCATATTAAACACCTCAAAGCTATTAAAGATCAAAGCTGTCTGCACCGGCTTTTTTCAGCATATTTTCACGACATGCCAGTACCAGACCGTCGATTACACTGATATGTTCACGCATTTTGGACTCAAACTGGTGTATAGGAAGCAGCACGCCCAATTCATCAAAGGATTTGTCATTGCCCGTTCCGGTTTCCTGTCCGTAGTAGACAATGGCTGAAAATGCTTCCTTCTGTATCTCATGGAAGGTAGACCATATAACATCATATGCCTGAGCCTCCGTAAGATTGAGCTTCTTGGTGTCGGGAAGGGCGTAGAGCACAAGTATACCCCGTTCCCTGTCCTCCTTTTTCTCACAGATGTCCATGCCGGTGGTGTAATAACGCACAAGGGTGTAGCCGTCGGCAAGATAGAGATTTGACCGGGGAACAGATGTATGTGAGTCATATATTTCCCGGAATTTCTTAAATTCATGCTTGGTGGCAAGGCTCTTTTTGTCCTCCAAAAGATTGCCCTCCGGGTCGGTGAGCAGGACCGGATTTATTCCTGATTTGCCATGGAAACGCCTTGGGATAAGGTACGCCTCCTTTAACAGATCAAACATGCTGCGGCCGCATATCTCAAGGAGCAGGGCACTTACATCACCGTTTTTATAGGCATTTAAAATGACCTCAGCGAAATGACGCGGGTCGGGATCGATATATCGTTCATCATCACACAGATGATTATAAAAGGTTTCTACAAGTCGTTCACAGCTTCTGTCAGATGAAAGTATTCTTGAAAATATATTTTCAACCTCTTCTTCTCTTGGTAATACCAAAGACATAAAATCATCTCCTTAAAAATCAGACCATTAAAAGTTACCTTTAAGTTGTATTCTCACAACATAATGATTATAATTTTATATTGAAGATAAGTAAAAGATATCATTGATATGATTATTATAGTTTTTTGATATAACAGAGGATATAATGAACGTCAATTTTGAATACTACAGAATATTTTACTATGTGGCGAGATATGGTAACTTCACCAAAGCAGCCCGTGCCCTTAACAACAGCCAGCCTAATATCACCAGAGCCATAAACTGTCTTGAGCATGAGATCAACTGTACCCTGTTTGTGCGGACAAACCGTGGAGTATATCTGACTCCTGAGGGTGAGCGTTTGTATGTGAGAGTTTCCGCCGCTGTGAAGCAGTTGCAGCTTGCGGAGGAAGAGCTTTCCGACAGTCTTGGGCTTGAACATGGAAATGTATCCATCGGTGCAAGCGAGACGGCATTGAACATATTCCTTCTTGACAAGCTTAAGAAATTTCATATGGATTATCCGGGAGTAAGGCTTAAGATATCAAGTCATTCAACTCCCGACGCCATCAGATCTGTGAGAAGCGGTGAAGTGGATTTTGCTCTGGCAACGACCCCGGTGAAGCTTGAGGAGCCTTTAAAGGAAGTGCGGCTTAAGTCTTTTAGGGACATACTGGTAGGGGGAAGGACCTTTGACGGACTTGCAAATGGCAGGAAGAGCCTTGAGGATCTGGAGAAATATCCGTTTATAAGTCTCGGAGAGCAGACCACCACATATAAGTTCTATCATCAGCTATTTTCAGCTCAGGGTGTTACCATGAGACCGGATATGGAGGTTGCCACCACAGGGCAGATCCTTTCACTGGTGAAGAGCGAGCTGGGACTGGCATTTGTCCCCGGGGAGATGGCAGAGGCGGCACTAAGGCAGCAGGAGATAGTTCAGATACACCTTGCAGATGAGATACCGGAGCGGTATGTGTGCATGATATATGACGCAAGAAGACCTATGAGCGTGGCAGCCCAGAAGCTTAAGAAGATACTTCAGGAGACTGTAAATTATATATAACCCACAGAAAGGTCAGGCTCAGCAAGCTTGAAACCAGTTATCTTCCGGCACTTAAGCGGTGTCTGGGAGTAGAGGAGTAGTAACAAGATGAGTAAGAATAAACAAAAGAAGGATATTACAGAGGAATTAGACCGGGGAAAGATACTTCCCTTGGTTTTTCGTCTGGCTGTACCTGCTGTCATCGCACAGCTCATAACCTTCTTATATAACATAGTAGACAGGATGTATGTGTCAAGGATAGCCGGATCGGGTATGGACGCCCTGGCGGCACTGGGCATAGTCCTTCCGATCACGTTGATAATACAGGCATGTGCCAATCTGGTAGGTCTTGGCGGTGCCCCAAGAGCGGGCATTAAGATGGGAGAAGATAATTTCCCTGAGGCAAATAAGATATTTAACACAGCGTCAGTTATGCTGTTCATAATGGGCGCAGTCATAGGTGCCATAACCCTTATATTCTCAAGGGAGATAGTGGTGTTGTTCGGATGTCCTGAGAGTGCGGTGGACTTTGCCGTGTCCTATCTCAGGATATATTCGGCAGGCACTATATTCGTTATGCTGGCACAGGGACTTAACCCATTTATCCAGACCCAGGGATATTCCTTTATAGCCATGGGTTCGGTGCTTCTTGGAGCAGTGATAAATATAGTTCTTGACCCAATATTCATATTCACCCTTAATATGGGAGTAAGCGGTTCAAGCCTTGCAACAGTTATCTCACAGTTCTGTTCCTGTGTATGTATAATATGGTTCTTCTTCACGGAAAAGAGTCTGTTCCACTTCCGGGTGGAGGACATGAGATTGAAGATCGAAAGAATAATTGACATAGTGTCCCTTGGATTTACACCCTTTGTAATGACCATCACCGAATGTGCCATACAGATAGTGTTCAACATCAACCTTAATCGTGCCACAGGGGGAAATAAAGATTACACGGCGGCTCTCACGGTTATGCTCAGTGCCCTGCAGCTTATCTCACTGCCCTTAAACGGACTGGGAAACGGTATGCAGCCATTTGTCAGTTATAATTATGGAAGGGGAAATGCCGAGAGACTTACAAAGGGTATAAGATATGTGACTATAATCGCGTTCATATTCGCATTGTCTGTGTGGTCCTTATCATTGGCAGTGCCGGAGATGTATGCCCATCTGTTCTCCGCCAGTGAAAGCGTGACCGCTATTGTGAAGCATTACTGCCCTATGTTCCTTATGGGTTCTATTATGTTCTTCGTGCAGATGACCCTGCAGAATATAAATGTTGCCCTGGGTCAGGCAAGATCAGCTCTGATACTGGCCGTTACGAGAAAGGTTATAATCCTCATCCCTCTGTGCTTCGCCCTCACCCATTTCCTGGGCTATAAGGGCGTGTATCTCTCAGAGGGCATTGCGGATCTTGTGGCGGGGGTCATTACCACCATAGTGATATTTACATCATTTCCGAGGATCTTCAAGCGGCGTGCGGAGGAAGTAAAGGCAAAGGCATAATACAATGACCTCGACCACCGGCATTACGAACCACAGGCTGTTCGCCCCTGCAAATAACGGAAATATCAGGATACACACACTGCTTAATATGATATTCCTGAGCAGTGATATGCAAAGACTCTTTCCTGAGCTTAATATTGCCTGGAGATAGTAGGAGGTAAGCAGGTTAATGCCAAATGGCAGGAACGCGAAGAAATATCCTCTTACGCCATATCCGGCAATGGCTGAAAGGGTTGGATCCATCTTTATGAATATCCTACATACAGTAACCGGGAAGAGTATACCGCTTAAGGAGAATACAGCTCCCATTATGATCACCGTGATATAAGCCATCCTTTTGATGGCTTTTATTCGTTCTGCATTCCCTGCTCCGTAGTTAGTGGAGATTATAGGCTGCACCGACTGCCCTACACCGGTGAACAGTGAGTTGAACAGTATTACACAGTTGGAAATGACACTGTATATGGACAGGGCATTTTCCCCACAGTACTTAAGTATCTGTATGTTAAAGAGCATGACTATAAATCCATTTGCAAATTCATTAAAGAAGCTTGGGATACCGCTTACCATAATATTCTTCATGCCGGTAAGCCACTTTTCCGGTCTGGCAGGCTTAAGGCCGTTCTTCTTTGAGAGAAAATGGGTTCCGCCCACAATAACCTGTATGGTCATACCGATAACCGAAGCGAGAGCCGCACCACCTATACCCATCTGAAGAGGGAATACCATGACTATATCCAGAACGATATTAACAACTCCACCGGCAAGAACCCCTGCCATGGCACGATTCGGATCGCCGTCTGCCCTGATGAAGATGGCTATGAAGTTGGAGAATACAGCCACCGGCAGGAATATATTGATGTAGTGCATGTAGGACATGGCATATGGGAACAGGGTTTCATTTGCACCCATTAAATGTAACAGTCCTGACATACCGGTTCCGTACAGAAGCCACAATATCAATGTAATGCAGGAGATGAGTATCAGGGACAGGGTGAAGCTCTGATTTGCCCTAACGTTGTTGCCGCTTCCCCTGTGAACACTCATCTGCACCGATCCACCCACGCCAAACAGTATACCTGTTGACATGAGGATACACAGCAGCGGCGTTGTTATGCTGAGTGCCGCCAGTGCGTCAGATCCTACGCCTTTTCCTATGACTATGGCGTCCGTCAGTGTATATATAGACATGACCATAGCACTTCCCAGTGATGGAATAAGAAAGCGGAAATATAGTTTTTTCAGGTTGTCTTTTAGTAAATCCATAAGTATGTCTCCTTTAAAATAAAAAAGAGCCGGATAAGAAACATCTTATCTGGCTCATGAATATTCACGTCCATCCGGGAATCCTGAGATCCCTCAGAACACCTTGCAAGGTATACAAATATTGGTATACCGTCCGACTTTCGACATTATACCAATACTGTCTGAAATGTCAATAGGCGGATAGGAAAAAACGTCTGTGGAACATAAATCTACGGGTGGTTTTGTGTATAATGCCCAAAGAAACTTATAGTTTATGCTGAAAAAGAATCAAAAAAACCGAAAAGCAACGAAAAAGAAATTAACATATATTAGTTAAATGTTATAATGAATACATAAATGAAATGGGTTTCATACCAAATGAAGTTGCACGATCCTTATTCAGGAAATCAGCACTTTCAATGTTGGCGTCAATGAACGTAACACTTATAACAATCGACAACGGTGAATAAAAAGGGTATAGTGACATAGGGCATAGGCTGGGAGACCGGCTTATGGACCCGAAGGAGGTAAGCAAAGGCATGAAGGTTTTAAATATAGGTTCTATGAATTTAGACTATGTATACAATGTAGATCATATCATAAAACCCGGTGAGACCCAGGCAACCACAGGAATGAACATATTCCTCGGAGGAAAGGGCATGAACCAGTCAATAGCTCTTGCCAAGGCAGGTGCAGAAGTTTATCATGGCGGTATGATCGGCAAGGACGGACAGCCATTTATTGAAGCTTGTAAGGAGTATGGCGTAAACTACGACTATATAAAGAAGGTAGAAGGTAAGACAGGACACACCATAATACAGATCGACAAGAACGCCCAGAACTGCATACTTTTATTTGCAGGGGCCAATGACAAGCTTACGGAAGCGTATGTTGACGAGGTGCTTGAAAATTTTGAAGCCGGAGATATCCTGCTTCTCCAGAATGAGGTGAATATGATTCCTTACATTGTGGACAAGGCTTATGAGAAGGGTATGCAGATAGCATTAAATCCATCACCTTTTAACGAGAAGCTTGACGCAGTTGATATGAGCAAGATCAGTTATTTCCTGATGAATGAGGTTGAAGGCGAGCAGATAACAGGCTACACAGATCCGGGGCAAATAATAGATAAGGTGGTTGAGCTTTATCCGGAAGCTAAGATCGTGCTTACCCTGGGCGGTGACGGTGCTATATATGCAGACAAGGATGAGAGATATTATCAGCCGATCTTCAAGGTTAAGGCAGTAGATACAACTGCAGCAGGAGACACATTTACAGGTTATTTCCTTGCAGGTATCATAGACGGAATGAAAATTCCGGACATCTTAAGGATGAGTGCCAAGGCTTCGTCCATTGCAGTAACAAGAGAGGGTGCAGTTCCATCTATTCCATACAGAAAAGAAGTTGAGGAAGCCCTTGCATAAAAGACAAATGATCAAAGACAATAAGATAGGGACAAGAGATCATAGATAACCGATCAAAGGTAAATGAATAGAAGCAAATAATAATTATGGTCAGATATGAGCCTTATACAAGGCCATTCAAATATAGATACAAAAATACAAATACAGTAGAAAGGAAGGGAAGTACTATGAAGTTTTTTATTGATACAGCTAATGTAGAGGATATCAGAAAGGCAAATGACATGGGAGTTATATGTGGAGTGACCACAAATCCATCACTTATTGCCAAGGAAGGAAGAGATTTCAACGAGATTATCAGGGAGATAACAACTATCGTTGACGGACCTATAAGCGGCGAGGTTAAGGCTACAACTGTTGACGCAGAGGGCATGATCAGGGAAGGAAGAGAGATCGCAGCGATCCATCCTAACATGGTAGTTAAGATCCCTATGACAGTTGAAGGACTTAAGGCTGTCAAGGTACTTTCATCAGAGGGTATCAAGACAAATGTAACTCTTATCTTCACAGCTAACCAGGCTCTTCTTGCATCAAGAGCAGGTGCAACATATGTTTCACCATTCCTTGGAAGACTTGACGATATCAGCACAACAGGTGTGAACCTTATCCGGGATATCGTAACAATATTTGAAAATTATGCACTTGATACAGAGATCATCTGTGCGTCAGTTCGTAACCCTATTCATGTTACAGATTGTGCTCTTGCAGGTGCAGACATTGCAACAGTTCCATACTCAGTTATTGAACAGATGACAAAACATCCTTTAACTGATCAGGGTATTGAGAAGTTCCAGAGGGATTACAAGGCAGTATTATAAATACAGGGGTATGGCATACTTTTGAATAATCCATACTCAGAATATGATGGGGCTTTTATAAAATTTTTGATTGGTTTTTTGTAAAATTTTCTTCTTGACACAGTAAGTTTTTTGAAATAAACTTTAGACAATGCGTTGAAGAGAAAAGTACCTGTCACAGGCTTCTCCAGAGAGGGACACATATGCTGGAAGTGCCCCAGAAGCAAGGCAAGGGAAGACCATCTCCGAGCGGTCCCAATCAGACCCGGTGATACCGTTATAATCGTAAAGAAAGTGTTTCCATTTGGAAGAAAAAGGGTGGAACCGCGGATAGTTAAGTACATTCGTCCCTTATACATACTTTGTTGTATGTATAGGGGATTTTTTTATTGTAAGGATGTCATTGATATCGTTACATAGCAGCAGCCTTGCCAAAGGTAACTTTTAATAGCTGCTGTTCCCGTATTTTTTCAGTAGATAAAAAATAAAAAAGGAGATAAAGAAATGGTAGATTTTAAAGCAGATGAGAGACTGAATACTCTTAATCATTCATGTGCCCATGTTATGGCACAGGCAGTAAAGCATTTATATCCAAATGCTAAGTTCTGGGTAGGCCCTGTAGTAAAGGAAGGCTTTTACTATGACATTGACCTCGGTGATGCGGTTATAAATGATGACGCTATTGCAGCCATCGAGAAGGAAATGAAGAAGGTCTGCAAGGAAGGCAAGAAGATATACAGAAGAGAGATCTCAAAGGCCGAGGCTCTTGAATTATTTGCTGATGATGAATATAAGCTTGACCTTATAAGCGGTCTTGAGGATGGAAATATAACAGTTTACGATCAGGGTGATTTCACAGATCTCTGTCGTGGACCACACGTAGACAATACAAAGCTCTGTAAGAATTTCAAGCTTGTTAAGTATTCAGGCGTTTACTGGAAGGGCGATGCAAATAACCATATAATGCAGAGAATATATGGTGTGTGCTTCCCAACAGCAGAGGAGCTTGAAGAGCACCTTAAGCTTCTTGAGGAGGCTAAGGAGCGTGACCACAGAAAGATCGGCAAGGAGATGAAGCTCTTCATGTCAGATGATCTTGTAGGACGTGGACTTCCTATGTTCCTTCCAAAGGGATATACAATCTGGCAGGAGCTTGAGAACTATATCAAGGCAAAGGAGAGAAAACTTGGCTACCTCCATGTAATGACACCTTGCGTAGGCACAGTTAATCTCTACAAGACATCAGGTCACTGGGATCACTACAAGGATAACATGTTCCCTGCAATGGATGTTGAGGGTGAGTCATTCGTACTTCGCCCTATGAACTGCCCACACCACATGATGATATATGCTAACAGAATGCATTCATATAAGGATCTTCCTATACGTATAGGTGAGATCGCCCACGACTTCAGATTTGAGGCAAGTGGTACACTTAAGGGAATAGAGCGAGGCAGACATTTCTGCCAGAACGACGCTCACATATTCGTAACACCTGAGCAGATCGAGGATGAATTTGCAAAGGTTGTATCACTTATATTTGACACCTACAAGGACTTCAATATTACAGATTACCGTTGCGTACTGTCACTTAGAGATCCTGAGGACAAGGTTAAGTATCACCAGGATGATGAGATGTGGAACAAAGCAGAGGACGCTTTAAGAAAGGTTCTTAACGATATCGGAATCGAGTACACAGAGGAAATCGGTGAGGCTGCATTCTACGGACCTAAGCTTGACGTAAATGTTAAGCCGGCTATCGGAAATGAATATACACTTTCAACATGCCAGCTTGACTTCTGTCTCCCTGCCAAATTCAACCTTACTTACATTGATAAGGACGGAACAAAGAAGACACCTGTAGTTCTTCACAGAGCTATCCTTGGTTCATTAGACAGATTTATGGCATACATCCTTGAGGAGACAAAGGGAAATCTTCCTCTTTGGCTTTCACCTGTACAGGCTAAGATATTACCTGTCAAGAACGAGGACGAGGAGTTAAATGCATACGCACACGGTCTCTATGATTACCTTGATGACAATGGCATCAGAGTTGAGATCGACGAGCGTGCAGAGAAGCTTGGTTATCGTATAAGAGAGGCTCAGATGGAGAAGGTTCCTTACCTTGTTGTTCTTGGTAAGAACGAGGCAGCAGACGGAACAGTTTCATACAGGCTTCACGGTGAGCAGAAGTCAACAACAGTTTCCAAGGAAGAGTTTGTTGAGATGTTAAAGAATGACATCGCTACCAAGAAGATCAATCCTGCCAGCTTAAAGTAGTATGGCGGACAACATACATTTGCAAATGTATGGTTTGGAAGTTTATAGGAGGAATAGATGAAGAAATCGGTTCTTAAGAAGATCACTGTGCTGATTGCGGTGATGTCCATGGTTGTAACCTGTCTGTCAGGTTGTGGCGGTGGAAAGAAAAGAATGATGTTTGGAACCGGTGGAACAGCAGGAACTTACTATGCTTACGGCGGCGTACTTGCTCAATATATGAGGGATTACGCCGGTGTTCGCGTAACCGCTGTGTCTACAGGTGGTTCCAAGGTTAATATACAGAGTGTGCAGGATGGAGATTACCAGCTTGGTTTTGCCCAATCTGACGTAATGACATATGCATGGAACGGAACAAGATCCTTTGAGGAAGATGGTGCCACTCATGATTTCAGGGTGCTTGGTGCTCTGTACAATGAGACCGTGCAGCTATTCACAATGGATCCCGATATCAAGACGGTAAGTGATCTTAAGGGTAAGGATGTATCTATCGGTGCCAGTGGCTCCGGTGTATATTTCAATGCTCTTGATGTTTTAGAGGGAGCGGGGCTTGGTATAAATGATATCAATCCACAGTACCAGTCATTTGAAGATTCAAAGGAAGCTCTTAAGGATGGAAGGATAGATGCGGCATTCATAGTTGCCGGAGCACCTACCTCTGCCATAACAGAGCTTGCAACTACAAACGGAGTATATCTGGTAAATATAAACGGCGAGGTCAGAGACAGGATAATGGAGGAGTGTTCATACTATGAACCTCTTACTATACCTGCGGGAACCTATCCGGGACAGGATGAGGATGTAGAGACTATCACCGTAAAAGCTGTGCTTATCGTGTCGGTAGATGCAGATGAGGATACAGTATACAAGCTTACAGCTGCTTTGTTTGATCACGCAGACGAGATTACCCAGGAAAATGCCAAGGGCTCAGAGCTTTCTGTGGAGAATGCCACCAGCGTACAGACATTGCCATTCCATAAGGGGGCAGCAAGATACTATGCAGAGCATGGTATAACTGTGAATACTGATGAGAGTTCTGCCAAAACAGAGCCGGAAAATACTTTTAGTGAGGCTTCTGACAGCTCAGATAATAATTAGGAGGTGAAGCTGTGGGCGGCAAGACAAGAAAAGAATTAGAAAAAGACCTTCAAAATCAGGAGCTCCAGTTTGATCTTGAAGAAGAAAGTAAATTAAATGACTACGATGCATTTGTGGATGAGAAGGACAATTCCATCCATGAGGATATCGACACAGTCATGAGAAAGTATGACAGAGAGTCCAACACCAGAGTATGGGTGGGCAAGCCTAAGACGGTTATATCTGTTATACTTGCAGCATTTTCTCTGTGGTGTATATATGTAACATTATTTGCAACCTTTCTTGAGGAGATAAGACTTACATCTTTTATGGGAATGATAATCCTTATGGGATTTCTTATCTACCCGGCGAAGAAGGGAACTCAGAAGGTAAATTATATGCCATGGTACGACATAGTTATGATGGTGGTTGGATCAGCGGCATTCTTTTACTTCACATTTAACGCAGAAACAATCGTAAATCAGGGTACAAGATTTGAGTGGTATCAGATCGCCATAGGTGTTGTGGGAATACTTGCTCTTATAGAGGTTACAAGACGTTGCGTTGGTATGCCTATCCTTATTGTGGCAGGCTTCTTCATACTTTACGCAATGATATACGGACTTACCAATCCGGACTTTTTCTTAAGACTCAGATACTTTATCCGTAATCTGTTCTATACCAAGGAGGGGATATTCTCCACACCGGTAAACGTGTGCTCCAAGTATATAGTGGTGTTCATAATATTCGGTGCGTTCCTTGAGAGAACAGGAATATCAAACTTCTTCATAGAGCTTGCCAACTGCGTTGCAGGAAGATTTGCAGGCGGACCTGCCAAGGTTGCCGTAATATCATCAGCTCTCTGCGGTATGGTTTCAGGCTCATCTGTTGGAAATACGGTTACAACAGGATCTGTTACTATCCCAATGATGAAGAAGACCGGCTATGATCCGGAATTTGCCGGAGCAGTTGAGGCCGCCTCATCAACCGGTGGACAGATAATGCCGCCTATCATGGGTGCAGCAGCATTCCTTATGGCAGACTTTGTGGGTGTGCCCTATTCAAGCATAATCGGAAGGGCGATACTTCCTGCCGTACTTTATTTCACAGGAATTTTTATATCGGTACATCTTGAGGCCAAGAGACTTAACTTAAGTGGTATTCCAAAGGAGAAGCTGCCTAAGATGAGTCACCTTCTTAAGAAGATATATCTTCTTCTGCCGCTAGTTATGCTGGTCGTATGGGTATCAGGAAATTATATGACAATGCAGAAGGCTGCCAGCTATGCCATTGTATTGTCTATCGTGGTGAGTTTATTCGACAAGGAGAACAGGATCACACCACACAAGGTATTGGATGCACTGGTTGCAGGTGGTAAGAGTACCATTACTGTAGGTGCTGCCTGCGGTGTTGCCGGTATAATCGCCGGAACCATCACCATGACAGGTCTTGCGAATGATCTTATCAATGCCATTGTGGGAATTGCAGGTGACAAGCTTATAATTGCCCTTATTCTTACAATGCTTTGCTGCATAGTTCTTGGTATGGGTGTTCCTACAACCGCAAATTACTGTATCATGGCTGCTACAACAGCTCCTATCCTTATCAGAATGGGTGTTCCTACAATGGCAGCACATTTCTTCGTATTTTACTTTGGTATTGTGGCAGATATTACTCCACCGGTTGCCCTTGCAGCTTATGCGGGCTCTGCTATTGCCAAGAGTAAGCCTATGAAGACAGCATTCAATGCATCTAAGCTTGCTATTGCTGTATTTATAGTTCCTTATATGTTCTGCTACACACCGGCAATGCTGCTGATAGATACAACACCGCTTCGGGTTGTGCAGATTGCCATAACAGCTTTCATAGGTGTATTTGCCGTAGCATCAGCTCTTGAGGGCTACTGCTTCGCAAGAATGCACATGATCACCCGTATTGTTATTGCGGCAGGCGGACTTATGCTTATTCATCCTGCACTTCTCACTGATGTGATAGGAATTGCAGTAGTTGTGGCAATTCTTGTATTCAACAGGGTTGTGGAGAAGAAACAGACAGCTGCGGCAGCATAAGGCTGGCAGGTTGATATAAAAAGAGCAATACATGTTACCAGAGGTAACATGTATTGCTCTTTTTTACAACTTTGACACAAAACTGTGATATAATAAACCTCAAATTAGAGTGCTATGCCATCAGATAAAGGGATGGTGCCATCAGATTTCAAATGGGCTGATGTTCTGAGATTGTAAGGAGAATTTTATGAAAAAGATATTGATAGTTGAGGATGATGAGGCTATTAATAATTTAATTGCAAATACCTTAAGGCAGGAAATGTATGACTGTTACTCTGCCTCCACCGGCAAGGAAGGAGCGGACATGTTCGAGCAGAGACAGTATGATCTGGTGCTTCTTGATCTTATGCTTCCGGAGATAAACGGATATGAGCTTCTGGAATTTATCAAGCCTACGGATACGCCGGTCATTATTATCTCTGCCATGGGGCAGGTGCAGGACAGAATAAAGGGACTTCGTATGGGAGCCGACGATTACCTGGCAAAGCCCTTCCAGATCGGTGAGCTTCTTGCCAGGGTGGAGAGCGTGTTGAGACGTGCCGGAAGACAGACTGACGAGTACACATATAAGGATATCGTAGTAAATACTTCATCAAGGACAGTTCTTCTTAAGGGCGTGCCGGTGGAGCTGACCATGAAGGAATTTGATCTTCTGGTGGTGCTGCTGCAGCATAAGAATGTGGCTCTTTCCCGGTGTTATCTGTATGAGTCCGTATGGGAGGAAGAGTACACCGGCGAGACCAGAACCTTGGACAATCACATTCAGAGACTTAGGAGGAAACTGGATCTGAACGACAACATACAGACAGTATTCAGAATCGGATACAGGCTAAAATAAGACAAAACATTTTTGAATGTGGAATGTATTGAGATCAATATTGATTGTGTCAAGTTTTATATGAAAACTTGACATGCAGCGTCAGCCCTTTGCCAGAGATTGTGCCCATGCGTTGAAAACGCATATTTGAATGGCACAATCGACTTGCCGCCGAGTGTAAACGAGGGGGCGTTACCCAGAGATTGTGCCCATGCGTTGAAAACGCATATTTGAATGGCACAATCGACTTGCCGCCGAGTGTAAACGAGGGGGCGTTACCCATAAAGGCAAATTTTAAATGGGCTGATGTTCAATTGAAGGATAAAAAAAATGAGATTTTTCACCAAATTGTTTCTGTGGATCGTGCTGATTTTGACGATTTCCCTTTCGGCAGCACAGTATTACACAGTATCAAGGACATTTGACAACAGCATAAAGAGGCAGATAGATGAGTCCTTAAAGAACCACCAGACTGTTAAGTATGCGGTGCAGTCCAACATTATCTCATCCGGCGAGGACGCCAGCCTCACTCCACGGGACATTGAAAATATAGCCAGAAAGACCGGCAGCAGCCTTAATGTGGACATAGATATTAAGGAGGCTGAGCAGGCTGTTGACACCAGAGATATCCAGTATGTCATCGAAAAAAATGATAGTGGTAAAAGTATCGTGAGAGTGTGGAGTAACTTTACTACAGGGGATTACACCTGGGTCATGACCACCAGATATGATGTTAGCCAGGTGTTTGGCGAGGTGGACGATCTCCAGAAGACCAGTAGGAATATATTTGTCATTGTGCTGGTTTTTGGAGCGGTATTCAGTCTGGTGCTTGCCTTTGGCATAACACGACCTATAAAGAAGCTTAACGAGACCAGTATTAGATTTGCTGACGGAGATTACGATGCAAGGCTTGAACCCGGCACGAAGGATGAGATTGGTGAGCTTACAGCTAATTATAATGATATGGCAGACTCTATCAAGAATAAGATATATGAGCTCGAGCTTGCCGTAACCCAGAGAGAAGATTTCAATGCCAGCTTCGCTCATGAGCTTAAGACTCCAATGACCAGTATAATAGGCTATGCGGATATGCTGTATCAGAAGGATATGCCTACAGAACAGGTGCACGAGGCGGCAGGATATATACTTAACGAGGGCTTAAGACTTGAGGCTCTTTCCTTTAAGCTTATGGAGCTTATCACCCTGAACAAGAACGATTTTATACTTGAGGAGACTGATATTTCAGAACTTCTGGATGATGTATATAAGACAAGCTGTAAGAAAGCTGAAGACAGGGGGATTGGGCTTACGCTGGAGAATGCAGCATGTGGCGTCTATGTGAGAGTTGAAAATGACCTCTTTAAGACCCTTATGTTAAATCTCGTGGATAATGCAGTTAAGTCCGGGGGAGATAAAGTCACCATCCAGGCAGAGGAAGTTACAGATAGTGATGAAAGCAGAGGAAAAGACAGAGCCTATGGAACTGACAGAGATCATGAAAATGACGAAGTTAATGAAGTCTCGGGAAAACTGAGGATCAGTGTGAGGGATAATGGAAGAGGAATACCTGAAAATGAGCTTGACAGGATAACCGAAGCTTTTTACATGGTAGACAAGTCCAGATCCAGAAAGGAACACGGAGCAGGTCTTGGCCTGGCATTGTGCGACAAGGTCGCCAAGCTTCACGGAACCGAATTGACATTTGCCTCTACGATGGGACTTGGAACCGAAGTATCATTTGAATTAGAGTATACAAGCTATGAATGATTTGAAGAAAAATTTAAAGAAAAGTAAGATTGAAAAAAATTCAATAGCAGAGAAGACCGGTAAAGAAAAAAACGGTAAAGATAAAACCGGGCATAGCAGGAAAGATAACTCTGTAAATGTCTTAAAGCCAGACAGGCCAGATACAACAAGACACTGGGGACACTGGCTGCGGTTTGCCGGATGTATGCTTGTGACAGCAGTTATCGTGGCAGCAGGTATGATCATTCCGGACAAGCTGCTGTCGGTGAAAAGGGCAATGCTGTATAACAATCAGGAGGCGGTTGCGGCAGATGACATTGAACCCTTTGGAGAAGCCTATAACAGCACCAAGAACAGGCTGCTGTCGGTGATTCGTTTTCAGAATGAGAGGGACAGTCATGACATTGATGTTGTGTGTGTGGACAGGAACGACAAAAGCAATGGGATAGATGGGGCGGCACTTTATCAGAATGGCATAGAAAAGCTGTCCAGGTTCTTTGATAAGATAGACGGTGTGAGCTTCAATGAGGACAATATATTGTTTGTCACTGTGATCAAGGCTGACAATAGGGATATTTATGAGATGGAGATCGATATGTACGGAGGCAGTGATGAGCGTGGAGATGATGCCGGCATATATGATGGCATGTATGCTGCCTGCAACATGTACATTGCCTCTGATGTGGATTCCGGACTTCCTCTTACATGTACAATATTTACCCAGTATATGGATCTTGTAGAACTGTGGAAATCGGTGCTTTCTGCATATCAGGAGACTATGGGGATAGACTGGACGGATGTTACGGATTACACGGCAGCAGGATATGGTGATGGTTTTATAGGATATAAGGGGGACGACTCCGGAGAATATTATGGCAATGTAGGCGGAATGACCTCAGCCGGATATGACAGCAGTGAATTTTATTCATTTAAGGCAATAAGCACAGATGGTGTATTTATGTTAATGGGGCAGATAGAAGGCCTGGGGGATGGAAGCTATAGCTTCGCCTTCCGGTTGACGGAGAGGTATTAACATAAAAAGACATTGATACCCATAGATGCCGATATATGAAATATTGATATTTAAAGAAGGTATAATCTGAAGAATGTAACGGAATTTGCAACTTAGACACATCTGGAAAACAAGTAGTTTACTTCATACTGATATCATCTGTATAGGAAAATACAGAAAGAATGTCAGCACCTTGACCGAGGAAGCAGCAAGTGGCGGAGACGCATTTTTAATGGCTGATGTTCAAAGACGAGGAGTGAAGAAATATGGATTACCAACAGAGAAATACCAACACAGGCACATACATACAAAGAAACACAGAGATGGGGGTGCTTAGGGTTCCGGATATAAGAAGTGCAAATGACAGAAGAGCTTCATATACAAGCAGAAGTGGGAATGAAAAAAGAGTTTCAAACGTAAAAAGGATTGCAAATGAAAAGAGAGCTTCGAACATGAACAGAAGAGTAAATGCAGATAAAAGTGTAAAAAGAAATCCCAATATGAATAGAGGCACAGACTCAGGCAGAAAAGCAAATGTGGACAGAAACAGGCAGGATAACAGATATGGCGGCGCAGGCAGACATACAGAGCAGGACAGGGCAGGAAGACCGGAAGTAAGCGGCAGGGCTGCATATTATATGAGAAGGCTTGGGATAAATTCCGGGGTGATTATTGCCATAGTAGTACTTACATGTATTATCATCGGCTGCAGCATAGGAATATTCTATAAGAATAAAGATAATGCCGCAGGGACAGATGGTACTTATGGAACATTTGCAGGTACACCGGCAGGAGCCGAGGCAACCAATGTTCCTACGGAAGCAGACTATGAGGCTGTGGATGAGACTGTTTATGAGACTCTGGAGGACTATGACCTCTGGAAGAACTATACAGCGGAGGATAAGGAGAAGGTCAGATATGTGCTTCTTAATAAGAGCAAATACAATGATGACCTTATAGAGAAGATAAAGACAAATGAGGAATTGGTTGACTATGTGTACAATTATCCTGAGGAGTACGGCAAGACTCATGCCATAGATGTATCCGGTGAGGTTAAGGAAGGACAGGTGCCGCTGTTTCTTCAGTGGGACAAGAGATGGGGTTACATACCTTATGGCTCAGGCCTTATAGGCTACACTGCCTGTGGACCTACATGTATATCAATGGTTTCCGTATACTATACCGGTAATACTGAAAACACCCCCGACGTGGTGGCCGCATATGCTGAGAATAGCGGGTACTATGTAGACGGAAAGGGAACCGCCTGGTCCTTTATGACCCAGGGCTGTGAGAACTTTGGTATAAAAGGCAGGGAAATCAGCCTCGATGAGGACGTGATGAAGTCTGAGCTTGAGCAGGGAAGACCAATCATCTGCATAATGGACAAGGGTATATTCACCACTTCAGGACATTTCATTGTCCTTACCGGTTACAAGGATGGTGGATTTGTGGTAAATGACCCTAACAGCCCGGAGAAGAGTGCCAGAACCTGGACCTATGATGAGATACATGACCAGATAAGCAATCTCTGGAGCTATGAGAAGTTAGATTAGAATTGGAGTGACCCAGTCATGTGTGATATGATATATATGTCTGCAGATTTATGCTGACCTGTGGGACAGGTCATGGACGGATGATTTATTGCGGTATAAGGGAGCGTGTGACATGGACGACAGATTAAAGAAGCAGTTAGAATTTGTTCTTGAGATAGACAAGGAAAAGAATATATTCAGACAGACCCACATAAGCGGCCACGGAAGGAATGAAAATGACGCGGAGCATGCCTGGCATATGGCTATAATGGCATATCTTCTCAGAGAATATTCCAACGAGCCCATTGATATAACCAGGGTAATGCTTATGTGTCTGGTCCACGATGTGGTAGAGATAGATGCAGGCGATACATATGCTTACGATACGGAGGGGAAGAAAACCCAGAAAGCCCGTGAGGAGGCGGCAAAGGAGAGATTGTATTCCATGCTGCCCGATGATCAGAAGGAAGAGCTTATGGCAATATTCGAGGAGTTCGAGGCATGGGAGACACCGGAAGCAAAATTTGCCAGAGCCATGGACAACCTCCAGCCCTTATTGCTTAACAACAGCAATGGCGGAGGCGACTGGAGGAGCCATGAAGTATCAGCTGATCAGGTATACGGCAGACAGATTGGCACGAAGGCAGGCTCTGAGAAATTATATGAAGTGACTGATAATATAATCAGAGAAAATATTAAAAACGGAAATATCAAAGAATAAAAGCATAAATGACAGACAAGTATAAATTACCATAAAAATGTAAAAAACCCAACATAAATATTATCTGTAATCTGATATAAATGGATCATAAGAAATTCATGAGGAGGCAGATAATTATGGGTATGATCAATTTTTTAGACGAAGACGGAACATTTACATTGCATAGACCGGAAAACTACAGTGGACTTTATTTTCCCGTAGCACAGAATATGGGAATAAAGAGCGCGGTAACTCCTAATCTCGGAGGAGACGCAAAGGTGGATCAGAATACATTCCTTCTTGAGCCGGTAAGTATTGAAAATCTTAATAACAATCGTGGGGTCAGAAATTTCTGGTGTAAGATAGATAATGCAGGAGTATGGTCAGCAGTCGGTGCGTCAGCATTACAGGAATCAGTAAAATTCACATCTAAGCAGGATGACAGCAATATTGAAGCAGGTTTTATGTGGCACAAGATGACAAGAACATCCACAGAGCATGAGATCATGTCTGAGGTTATATCATTTGCCCCGGTAGATTGTCCTGTAGAGATAATGTATGTTACCATCACAAATAGATCAGATGTTGCAAAGGAAATAATTCCAACAGCGGCAATCCCTATATATGGAAGAAGTGCTGATAATATCAGAGATCACAGACATGTCACATCACTTCTTCACAGAATTAAAACAAATGATTTTGGCGTGTGCGTCAAGCCTACATTGTCATTTGATGAGCGTGGTCACAGAAAGAATGAGCTTACATATTTTGTATGTGGCGTAGACGAAGATGGAAATGCACCTGAGGACTTCTATCCCGTGCTTGATACTTTTATGGGTGAGGGCGGAAGTCTTACATCACCAAGAACAATAATAGATAATACACCGGGGGTTCCTTCCGGAACATCATTCGCAGGTAAGGAGGCAATGGGTGGGCTTCACTTTTCATCTAAGATTCTTGTACCCGGTGAGTCTATGGGATATACCATAATTATGGGTGTGTTGGAAGATGATACAAAGCTTCCACAGACAGTAGCTCTCTTTGACAGTGGGGATAAGGTTATGGCTCATCTTCAGAAGACAAAGGATTTCTGGAAGAGCCAGGTGAATGTAAGCTACAAAACAGGAAATGATGAGTTTGACGGCTTTATGAAATGGGTAAGCTTCCAGCCATTCTTAAGAAGGATATTCGGCTGTTCATTCCTCCCTCACCATGATTATGGCAGAGGCGGAAGAGGTTGGAGAGATCTGTGGCAGGATTGCCTTTCTCTGCTTATCATGGATCCGAGCGGTGTGAGACAGATGATACTTGATAATTACTGTGGTGTTCGTATTGATGGAACAAATGCTACGATAATCGGAGAGAAGCAGGGAGAATTTGTTGCGGACAGAAATGGTATTGCCAGAGTATGGATGGATCACGGCATGTGGCCGTTTCTCACCACAAAGTTGTATATAAACCAGACCGGTGATGTAGATGTGTTAAAGGAAAAGGCAACATATTTCAAGGATGAACAGAAGGAACGTGGAACAGCTCTTGACCGGGAATGGACTCCTGAATATGGAGTAAGGCTCAGAAAGGCAGATGGGGAGATATACGAAGGCACAATACTTGAACATATTCTTCTTGAACAGCTTTGCTCTTTTTATGAGGTTGGTGCCCATAACCACATGAGACTTCGCGGTGCTGACTGGAATGATGCCCTTGATATGGCAGCGGAAAATGGTGAGAGTGTAGCATTTACAGCAGCATATGCAGGAAATCTTGAGGAAATTTCGAGGCTTCTCATAACACTGGCTGACAAGTATGGCTGGGAGGAGATCGAACTTCTTGAGGAGATAAATGATCTCTTAAATTCCGATAGCCGGATGTATGATAGTATTGATGAGAAGAAGGCGGTACTGGCAGGATACCTTTCAAAGTGTGGACATGTGGTAAGTGGTAACATGGTAAGAGTCGATATCCGTGAGCTTGCAGACAATCTTAAGCATAAGGCTGACTGGATAAAGAACCATATCAGAAGCACAGAGTGGATTGACGGCGAAGGTGCTGATGATAATAAGGGATGGTTCAACAGCTACTATGATGACAACTGTGACAGAGTTGAAGGTTACTTCCCGGCAGGAGTCAGAATGATGCTTACAGGTCAGGTGTTTACGATCATGAGTAACACTGCCACAGATGAGCAGGTGAAGGCAATCTGTGAAAGCGCGGATAAATACCTTTACAAGAGAGAGGCAGGAGGATATCGTCTTAATACAGACTTCAATGAGGTTAAGTTAAATCTTGGCAGAATGTTTGGATTTGCATATGGAGAAAAGGAAAATGGTGCGGTATTCTCACATATGACGGTGATGTATGCAAATGCACTGTATCAGAGGGGATTCGTAAGAGAGGGCTACAAGGCATTAAGTACATTAAGCGAACATGCCATGGATTTTAACACAAGCAAGATATATCCTGGTATTCCCGAGTATTTTGACGCTGACGGAAGAGGACTATACCATTATCTTACAGGTGCAGCCAGCTGGTATATGCTTACATTTATTACAGAGGTGTTTGGTGTAAAGGGTGTATATGGTGATCTTGCAGTGTCACCTAAGCTTGTGGTTGAACAGTTTGATGAGTCAGGCAATTCAACAATGACCCTTAAATTCGCAGGTAAGGAGTTCAAGGTCGTTGTAAGTAATCCTGAAATGTTTGACTATGGTCAGTACAGGATAGTGGGTGCGGAGTGTGATGGCAGACCGCTTGATATTACCGATGGAGCCGCAATGCTCAGGAGAAGTGACATAGAGACTTTTAACAATAGGAAGCACACTGTAAAGGTTATCCTTGGCAGGTAAATATATTGGAGTTAGATGACAGAATGTGTAGTGTCAGCGATGAACAATACCAAATAGGTAAATGTTCAATGGGCAGATTTAAATAATATGAGGTGAATAGATATGAAATATGGTTATTTTGATGATACAAACAGAGAATATGTAATTACAAACCCATGTACACCGGCACCGTGGGCCAACTATCTTGGCTCCCCTGAGTATGGCGCAGTTATTTCAAATAATGCAGGGGGATACAGCTTCGCCCAGTCAGGTGCAAACGGAAGAATTTTAAGATATGTGTTCAATAATTTTGATCAACCGGGAAGGTATATATACTTAAGAGATAATGACAGTAAGGATTTCTGGTCAGCGTCATGGCAGCCGGTGGCAAAGCCACTTGATGTTTATAAGAATGAATGCCATCACGGAACAGGATATACAAGAATTGTTGCTGATTACAGTAATATACATTCAGAGGCACTTTACTATGTACCCATTAATAAGGCATATGAGGTATGGAATTTTAAGGTTACAAACAATGATCTGGTGACAAGAAATCTTACAGTTACGGGATATGCAGAATTTACAAATAACAGCAATTATGAGCAGGATCAGGTAAATCTCCAGTATTCATTGTTCATCGGAAGAACAAAATTTGAAGATAATAAGATACGCCATATTGTTCACGGAAATCTTGATACTCTTCCTGAGGGAGAGTATGTAGACCACAAGCGAGCAACAGACAGATTTTTTGGACTTGCGGGAGCTCCCGTTTCATCATACTGTGGTGATAAGAAGGAATTCCTTGGGGCTTTTAATACATACAATAATCCTAAGGGCGTGTCAGAAGGTAATCTGGGAAATGTAGACAGTTACAATGAGAATTCATGTGGTGCTCTTTCAACGATCATAACACTTACTCCCGGAGAGACAAAGGAAATCGCTTTTATCCTTGGTATGAAGGAAAATGATGAATCAAAGGCAATACTTGCGTCCTACGCAGATGTTACAAGTGTATGTAAGGCTGAGTATGAAGAGGTTGTTGCCGACTGGCATGGAAGATTTGAGAACTTCCAGGTTAAGACACCGTCAGAGGAGTTCAATACCATGATCAATACATGGAATGCATATAACTGTTTCATGACATTTATCTGGTCGAGGGCAGCGTCATTTATCTATTGCGGACTGAGGAACGGATACGGATACAGAGATACGGTTCAGGATATTCAGGGTGTGATCCACCTGGCACCGGAAATGGCTGTAGAGAAGATAAGGTTCATGCTTTCAGCCCAGGTGGATAACGGTGGCGGACTTCCACTGGTATTATTTGATTTTGTGCCGGGGGATTCAGGCACACCTGATGATCCTGAGTGGGTTAAGGAAACAGGACATCCTGCATACAGGGCAGACGACGCCTTGTGGCTGTTCCCAACAGTATATAAATATATTTCAGAATCGGGAAATCTTGCATTTATAGATGAAGTGATCCCATTTGCAAATAATCATGCAGAGGGAACTGTATATGAGCATTTAAAGAGGGCTATTGATTTTTCAATGGATCATCTTGGAATCCATAACATGCCTGCCGGTCTTTATGCTGACTGGAATGACTGCCTTAGACTTGGAGCACAGGGTGAGTCATCATTCGTTGCTCTTCAGTTCTACTATGCTATGACAATATTAAGAAAATTTGCTGAGTACAAAAAGGATAAAGAGTATATCAAGTATCTTGATGAGAAGCAGAAGGAACTTGGCGAAACTATAGAGAAACTTTGCTGGAATGAAGACAGATTTATCCGTGGCTTCACTGAGAAGGGGGAAGTGATCGGACACAGAGACGACCCGGAGGCAAATATGTGGTTAAACCCACAGAGTTGGGCTGTTATTTCGGGCTATGCCTCAGATGAGCAGGCTGATCTGGCACTTGATAATGTATATAAGCAGCTTAACACTGAGTATGGCGCGATACTTATGGATCCTCCATATCATGAACATGCATTTGACGGAGCTCTTGCAGTTATCTACAATCAGGGTGTTAAAGAAAATGCAGGTATATTCTCCCAGTCACAGGGCTGGATAATCCTTGCCGAGGCACTTCGCGGACATGGAGAAAGAGCATTTACATATTTCAAGGAGAATGCTCCTGCAGCACAGAATGACAGAGCAGAGATCCGTGAGCTCGAGCCATACTGTTATGGACAGTTCACCGAGGGAAAGGCAAGCCCGCATTTTGGGCGTTCCCATGTGCATTGGCTTACAGGTACAGCTTCAACAGTGATGGTTGGATGTGTTGAGGGAATACTTGGTATGAGACCTGACTTATATGGGCTTAAGGTTGCTCCTTCAATTCCTGCAGAATGGGATGACCTTGAGATCCATAAGGTATTCCGTGGAAAGAAGCTTCACATTGTAGTGAAAAATCCTGATCACAAAGAGAGTGGGTGTGCTGAGCTTACAGTAAATGGCAGGAAGATGGAAGATAATTACATTCCTGAGAGTGTAATGGTCGAGGAGAATGAGGTAGTGCTTGTAATGTGATCAACCAGGTGGGTATGTAATGGTAGACAATATATTTATTAATTGTATATAAAAATATATAAAATGAGGAAGACATGTCATCGTGGTGGTGGCATGTCTTTACTTCTATATGAAGAACTGTTAGAAGAATATCACATACTTGCATATGGCGAAGCCGTTTAACCGCGAAACATTAAAGAAGATGTTGGTGGAACATATAAGATAAGTCAATATCCCTGTTCAAAAATTTCCCTGTTCAAAAGCCTTGCCGTGAAGAACACGGAGATACAGGTGGATACACACCAGCCCACAGGCCATGCACACCATATTCCCGTGTAGCCAAGGAATGTGGCAGACAACAATGCTGCCAGCACAACTCTGAGGATCAGGTCAGTGAAGGTCGATACCATGAACTGCTTCATTTGTCCCATACCACGAAGTATTCCGTCAGCCACCAGCTTCATTGACACAATAAAGTAGAATGGTGATACGATACGCATGAACAGTCTTCCTGAGTTAAGAGCGTCTGCTGACGGAGCGTCGATAAAGAAGCGGAGCAGAGGCTCAGGGAATATAACGTATAGGAGAAAGAGAGGCAGTGACAGGCACCACACCATCTTTATTCCTGCTTTGAAGCCTGCCTTTATACGATCTAAAGCTTTTGCCCCAAGGTTCTGTGAGGCGAAGTTTGATATTCCGTTTCCAAGGGTTGTAAATGAGGTAACTACAAGGTTGTTAAGCTTGATGGCAGCAGAATAGCCGGCCATGACACCTTCACCGAAGCTGTTGATGATACTCTGGATTATGATATTTCCCACAGAGATGAAGCTCTGCTGCAGGATACTTGGGACAGCGATCACCACGAACTGCTTAAAGATCTTGTCGGAGAACAGCTTAGGTCTTTCCGTGAGTTTTATCTTCCCAAGTCTTACTGTTACTACTATAAGGCTTAGTATGCAGCTTACGCCCTGACATATAAAGGTTGCCCAGGCAACGCCCGCAACACCCATGTTAAGTGAATGTACGAAGAATATATCTACGGCTATGTTGGAGAGGGACGAAGCCACCAGGAAGTTGAAGGGTGTCTTGGAGTCTCCCAGTGCCGAGAATATTCCGGTTGTAATATTATAGAAGAAAACAAACGGAAGTCCCAGTATGTAGATATCCAGATACAGCTTGGAATCTGAGAAAAGCTTTGCCGGAGTATTTATCATATTTAACAGGGCACCTCCTGCCAGAAGCCCGAAGAGCATAAGGACCATGCAGGTTACGGCACTGGCTATCATGGCTGTGGATATGGATGACTTCATATCCGTGTAATTCTTTGCTCCGAAATATCTTGAGGTGATGACGGAACAGCCTATGTTGCAGCCAAAGGCAAATGCAATGAATATAAGGGTTATCTCGTAGCTGTTGCCCACCGCCGCCAGGGCATTTTCTCCTATGTATTTTCCTGCCACCCACGAGTCGGCAATATTGTATAGCTGTTGAAATATAATGCTTCCGAATAACGGAAGGCAAAAACGCCATAATACCTTCTGGGGATTTCCCACAGTCAGATCTTTGTTCATTTCTCTTTCGCTTCCTAATGAATTTTAAAAATAGTCATAGCGTGGCATTTGTACATTTAAAGTTAAAAACACCACGTCAACATATGAAATTATAGTTACTGCATATGCAAATGTAAATATTGTAAAAAATAAAAATGTGAGGTAATATACCAGTGACGTAAGGAGATGAAAATTATGAAATATAAACTTGCAGTATTTGACATGGACGGAACCATACTTAACACTCTGGAGGATCTTACAGACAGCACTAATTACGCACTGGGACAGTATGACATGCCTGAGCGTACTATAGATGAGGTGAGACACTTTGTGGGGAATGGTATCAGAAAGCTTATAGAGCGTGCGGTCCCTAAGGGAACCCCTGTAGAGGTTGTGGATGAAGTGTTCAAGACCTTCCACGGTTATTACAAGGATCACTGTGCCATCAAGACCAGACCTTATGATGGAATAAAAGAAGTAATATTAAAGCTTAAGGACATGGGAGTGCATACTGCCGTAGTTTCAAATAAAGCCGACTACGCGGTGAAGGAGCTGTGCGACGATTATTTCCCCGGACTTTTTGAGTTTTCAGTGGGAGATAAGGAAGGACAGAGGAGAAAGCCGTATCCTGACAGTGTTATAGCGGTCCTTGACAGATTTGGAACAGACAAAAAGGACGCAGTATATATAGGAGACTCAGAGGTGGACCTCCAGACCGCGAGAAATTCCGAGATGGATGTGATCATGGTAGGCTGGGGCTTCCGTAAGGAAGAGTACATCATGAGCCTTGGAGCACCGTTTGTGATACATTCCCCTGAGGAAATACTGGAGCACTTCTGATATCAGAAGCCTTATAATGATGTAAGCATGTATAAAAATATTCAATATACTGTGTGCAGAAGATAGCAGAGTAGATCCTGCTGAAATACAGTGTATGTATGAAATGTCCAATATATAGGCAAAAAAGCCCATATATTGGGCATTTTTGCACATATAATAACTATTTTAGTGTAAAAATCTTGAAAAAACATTGAAAAAATACATATAAAATTCTTAATAAATAGTAAAATTTCGATAATCTATCCAAAAATATTCTATTTTTTTTCGACCCCTTAGAAACTATAATGAATTTAGTCGTTGAGGCAAAACAAAAAACCTAAACAAAACGGGAACGGTCGAAAGAACCCCGAAACTCACAAAAAAACAAAACCGACAATTTTTTAGAAACAGGAGGAAATGTCAAATGAGAAAAAAGAGAGCATTAGCTGTTATAGCAGCAGCAACACTTGCAATGTCAATGGTAGGATGTGGATCAACCGGTAATGGTGGAAGCGGAAGCGGAAGCAGCAGCAGTTCAAAGAACAGTGAGAAGCCACTTTGCTGGTTCAACCGTCAGCCATCAAACAGTTCAACAGGAGAGCTTGATAAGGACGCTCTTAACTACAACAAGGATACCTATTATGTAGGTTTCGATGCTAATCAGGGTGCTGAGCTCCAGGGCGAGATGGTTCTTGATTACATCAAGGCAAATGCAGCAACAATGGATCGTAACGGTGATGGCGTAATCGGTTATGTACTTGCAATCGGTGATATCGGACACAACGATTCAATCGCTCGTACAAGAGGTGTTCGTTCAGCACTTGGTACAGGCGTTGAGGCAGATGGAAGTGTAGACTCATCACCAGCAGGAACAAATGTTGATGGTGCATCAAAGGTTGTTAAGGACTCAACAATCGAGGTTGGTGGTAAGACTTACACAATCCGTGAGCTTGCTTCACAGGAGATGAAGAATTCAGCAGGAGCTACATGGGATGCAGCTACAGCTGGTAACGCAATTGGAACATGGACAGCTTCATTCGGTGATCAGATCGATGTAGTTGTTTCAAATAATGATGGTATGGGAATGTCAATGTTCAATGCGTGGGCAAAGGATGCTAAGGTTCCTACATTCGGATACGATGCAAACAGTGATGCGGTTGCAGCTATAGCAGAAGGCTACGGCGGAACAATTTCACAGCATGCAGACGTACAGGCATATCTTACACTCAGAGTACTTCGTAACGCACTTGACGGTGTAGATGTTGATACAGGTATCGGTACACCTGATGAAGCAGGTAACTGCTTAACAGAAGGCGAGGATTACAGATACAGCGAGGAAGAGAGATCATACTACGCATTAAACGTAGCTGTAACAGCTGATAACTACCAGGATTTCACAGATTCAACAAAGGTTTATGACAAGGTTTCAAAGCAGCTTGACTCAAGCAAGAGCCCTAAGAAGAAGGTATGGCTTGACATTTACAATGCTTCAGATAACTTCTTAAGCTCAACATACCAGCCACTGCTTCAGAACTATGATGATCTTCTTAACCTTGATGTAGATTACATCGGTGGTGATGGTCAGACAGAGTCAAATATCACAAATCGTCTTGGAAATCCAAGCGAGTATGACGCATTCGCAATTAACATGGTTAAGACAGACAATGCTGCTTCATACACATCAATTCTTAATCAGTAAGATATTGATCTAAAGGCAAAATGATTTAACTCAGAAGGGTGTCAGAAAAAAATTGATACCCTTCTTTTACTAAGAAAAGGAAGTAGAACTATGGCAGATGATAAGAATAAATACATCTTATCGATTAACGGCATGAGCAAATCATTCGGTAGAAACAAGGTTCTGAATCATATCAATTTGAACGTTAAGCCTGGATCAATAATGGGTCTTATGGGTGAGAATGGTGCCGGAAAATCGACAATGATGAAATGTCTCTTCGGAACCTATCAGAAGGACGAAGGAACTATAATATTAGATGGTAAAGAGGTAAACTTTACAGGTCCCAAGGATGCGCTTGAAAATGGTGTCGCAATGGTTCATCAGGAGCTTAACCAGTGTCTTGAGAGAAGCGTTGTAGATAACCTCTTCCTTGGACGATACCCTAGGAACTCAATGGGTATAATTGATGAAGGCAGAATGAGAAAGGAAGCTTCTGATCTGTTCAGAAAGCTTGGAATAACTGTTAACCTCACGCAGCCTATGAAGAGAATGTCCGTATCACAGAGACAGATGTGCGAGATTGCCAAGGCTATATCATATAACTCAAAGGTTATCGTACTTGATGAGCCTACATCATCACTTACAGCACCTGAGGTTGCCAAGTTGTTCAAGATGATGAGACAGTTAAAGGAGCAGGGTATTTCCCTTATCTATATTTCACATAAGATGGATGAGATCTTCGAGATCTGTGACCAGGTTTCGGTACTTCGAGACGGTAGTCTTGTTATGACAAAGGACAGCAAGGATACAGATATGAATGAGCTTATATCAGCGATGGTTGGTCGTTCTCTGGACAACAGATTTCCACCGGTTGACAATAAGCCGGGTGAAACCGTTCTCTCAATACAGGGACTTTCTACAAAATATGCTCCGAAGTTACAGAACATCACCTTCGATGTAAAGAAGGGTGAGATCTTCGGACTTTATGGTTTGGTTGGTGCCGGCCGTACAGAGCTTCTTGAAACCATATTTGGTATTCGTACAAGAGCAGCAGGAAATGTAGTATACAATGGAAAAATGATGAACTTCTCCTCCCCAAGGGATGCTATGGATCATGGATTTGCCCTTATAACAGAGGAAAGAAAGGCAAACGGTCTCTTCCTTAAAGGAGATCTTACATTTAACACAACCATTGCAAATATGAACCACTACAAGAGAGGTCTTGCATTATCAAATGACGACATGGTACGTGCAACAGCAGAGGAGATCAAGGTTATGCATACAAAGTGTATGGGACCTGATGATATGATCTCAAGCCTGTCAGGTGGTAATCAGCAGAAGGTCATCTTCGGCAGATGGCTTGAGCGTTCACCTAACGTATTCATGATGGACGATCCTACAAGAGGTATCGATGTAGGTGCCAAGTATGAGATCTACGAATTGATCATCAACATGGCAAAGCAGGGCAAGACAATCATAGTTGTTTCCTCAGAGATGCCTGAGATACTTGGTATCACAAACCGTATAGGCGTTATGTCTAACGGACATCTTGCAGGTATCGTAAACACAAAGGAAACAAACCAGGAAGAATTATTAAGACTCAGTGCTAAATATTTGTAAAAGAGAGGAGTATTGGATATGGCAGACAATAGTAAGATACTTTCGGCTGAGGACGAGGCAAAACTCTTAAAGCCGATTGATGAATATGTTGGAAAAATACAGAGTCAGATCGACGCACTTCGTGTTGACGGAACTGACAAGGTTCAGAGCTTAAAGAACCATATAGCCCTCACAAAGGAGGACAAGAACTTATCAAAGGACGAGATCCAGAGGATTGTTGCTAAGGATAAGGTGGATTTAGAGAAGGCTAAGGCTGTTGAGGCAGCAAATAAGTCAAAGGTTTCAGCACTCATCGCAGACGCGGAAGGATACCTTAAGAAGCATTACAAGACAGAGTACTACCAGAAGGTAGAGGCAGCCTGTGAGCTGGCAAAGGCAGCAGAAAATGAAGAGTATGACAAGAAGAAGGCAACCTTAAAGGTTGAGCATGAGCAGGCACTTAAGCAGCTTACAGACTCAAGCGAGATCAAGGATGAGAAGTATGTATATAAGAACAGACTCTTTGATATCCAGATGGCTCACGAGTCAAAGCTCCAGGAGATCAAGGACAGAAAGCATGACGCATTCTCACATCAGTATCACTTGATCGACCTTCTCCGTATGTCAAAGTATACATTCGGACAGAAGAGAGCACAGGGCTTTGAGAATTACAAGTACAACTTCAATACATCACAGTTCCTTTACAAGAATGGTCTGTATATTGTAATCATCCTTATCTTCATAGCACTTTGTATTATTACACCTATCGTTAAGAATACACAGCTGCTTACACTTACAAACATACTTAATATCTTACAGCAGGCTTCACCTCGAATGTTCCTTGCACTTGGTGTTGCCGGACTGATCCTCTTAACAGGTACCGATCTTTCCGTAGGACGTATGGTAGGTATGGGTATGGTTACTGCCACAATTATTATGCACAATGGTATTAATACAGGTGGTGTATTCGGACATATATTTGACTTTACAAATATTCCTGTAGCAGGCAGAGCTATCTTCGCTCTTGTTGCATGTATCGTTCTTACAACAGTATTTGCAATGATAGCAGGTTTCTTCATGGCGAAGTTTAAGATGCATCCATTCATTTCAACAATGGCTAACATGCTTATTATCTTCGGTCTCGTAACATACGCAACAAAGGGTGTATCATTTGGTGCTATTGATTCAGCAATTCCAAATATGTTCATCCCTAGATTTGGTAACTTCCCAACAATTATCATTTGGGCAGTTGTAGCTGTCATCGTAGTATGGTTCATCTGGAACAAGACTACATTTGGTAAGAATCTCTACGCTGTAGGTGGTAACCCTGAGGCAGCAGCAGTTTCAGGTATCTCAGTATTTAAGGTAACTCTTGGAGCATTCATCCTTGCCGGTATCCTTTACGGATTTGGTTCATGGCTTGAGTGTAACAGAATGGTTGGTTCAGGATCAGCAGCTTATGGACAGGGCTGGGATATGGACGCAATCGCAGCCTGCGTAGTTGGTGGTGTATCATTCACAGGTGGTATCGGTAAGATCTCAGGTGTTGTAACAGGTGTACTTATCTTCACATCACTTACTTACTCTCTTACAATACTTGGTATTGATACAAACCTTCAGTTCATCTTCGAAGGTATCATCATTCTTGCAGCCGTAACACTTGACTGTCTCAAGTATGTACAGAAGAAGTAATCACAGGCAGATAAATGCTGTGTGACTTGCAATATCACAGATAAATTTAATAAAACGACAGTGTCGTAGACGTAAAGCCGCCTTGGTTATCTAAAGGATGATCGGGCGGCTTTATGTTATATAACGATGGTTGCTGCCCTCTGTGCATATTTTACTAAACTTCTTTATCTGAGTGGTTAATGTCCACATACACATATAGTATAATGCCAGTTACGCTTGTTTTTCTATTCGGTTCGACCAGCTTATTAACCGGCAGTCGCCCAAACTCGTCGGAGCTATAAAAAGTTCCTCCTCAACTGGTAAGTCATAGTTATGAAGAGCTCCTCCTCAAACATGAGCTTTGTGCCGGTAGCAAGGTCAAACCTCATTACGAAAACCTACGCTATGGTCTGGACATTTATACTATATGTGAATGGTGGACACATACATTTAGATATATGAAGTTTCTGTAAAATGATTTATGTAATCGACAATATCTGATATAATGAAAATAGTGTGAAAGAAAATGCGAAAGCAGATTTGCCGTGCTTTGTAAAAGAAAGCGGCAGGAAATATCAGGACTCTGAGACCTGTGGGTTTACAGGGGATGATGTTTGATATCGGAGGATAAAGTGATGGACAAATATAAAGTACTTCTTGTGGATGATGAAGAAGAAGTAATTGACGTAATAGAACATAAGATACACTGGGATATGCTGGGCTTCGAAGTAGTGGGCAGTGCCAACAACGGAGTAAAAGCCCTGGAGCTTTCAGAGAGGCTTCAGCCGGATGTGGTTATCACAGATATAAAAATGCCTTACATGGACGGACTTGAATTGTCCAGAAGGCTGAATAACGAATATCCCAATATACACATAATAATATTTACAGGCTTTGATGAGTTTGAATATGCCAAGGAAGCGGTACATCTCGAGATAGAAGAGTATATGCTTAAGCCTATCAATGCACTGGAGCTGTCAGACTGTCTAAAGAGACTTAAGAATACACTGGACATTGAGAGAGAAGAGAAGCTTAACGTGAAGAAGCTGGAGAACTATTTCAATGATTCCCTTCCTATGCTCCGGATGAACCTGTTCATATCTCTTATTGAAGGACGCGTGAAGGAGCCGGACTATGAGAAATTCCTTTCCGCATACCAGATAAATATGAGGGGACCATATTATTGCTGTGTCATATTCCACACATCAGAACATCATGTGCCGGAGGGCATGAACCCCCTGCTGCTGTCCATGTCAGTGGAAAGAGAGATCAAGGACAGGATACTTTCAGAGTGGAACAGCCAGATATTTACTTATCTCGGCAACACAGTATTGATAGTAGAGCTTGCCTCAGAGGATACTGTAGCTCAGCTTACGGACACCTGCGACAGGTTCTGCAGATGGGCATACAGAGTTATGGGAGCCGTGGTTACAGCAGGTATCGGAAGATGCCTGGATAGCCTTTTTAATATAAACAATTCCTATGATGGCGCCAGAGAGGCTGTGTCCTACAGAGTCCTCTACGGAACCGGGCGGGCTATAAATATCGGAGAGATAGCACCAAAAGAGCAGGAAATTGCCATCCAGTCAGAGGATACCAAAATGCATGACCTGTTTAAGAATATACATCTCGGCTCCGTCGATGCTATAAAGAAATCGGCAGCAAAGGAGATCGAGAAGCTTCACAGGAATGCCAAGACTGTAAGCCAGTACAACCTCGCCACCATGGAGATGGTGGGAGCTTTCTATAGATTTTGTGCAAATAATTTTATTGACTTTAACGAGTTCTGCTGTGGTGTGGCAAATCCATATGAAAAGGTACCGGAGATGGATGAGAGTACCTTGACCTCGTGGATAACAGAAACGGCCATAGCCATTGCCGAGGAGCTTAAGAATGCCCGAAACAGCACTTCAAGAAGACTGGTTACAGATGCACAGAATATAGTAAGGGATAGATATATGGAGCCTAATCTGTCGTTGGATACGGTGTGCTCAGATCTGGGAGTATCTAACTCATACTTTTCTTCGGTATTTAAGAAGGAGACAGGAAAGTCATTTGTTTCCTATCTTACGGATTACAGAATGGAACATGCGGCGTCACTCATACTCGAGACAAATGAGAAGAGCTATAAGATTGCAGAAAAGGTGGGGTATCTTGATGCAAACTATTTCAGCTATGTGTTTAAGAAGAGCTTTGGGGTATCACCCTCAAAGTACAGAACAGAGCATCTGAACGGCTGATGATCAAACAGAAATGGAAGAACATTTATTATGGGTAAAAAAAAGGGATATGGACAGCAGAAGGATAAACATTCTCTTAAGATGAGAATAAGGGGCTGGTTTCACAGAGGAAGATTTATAGGATTTGATATACAATCCATAATCATGGCAGTACTTACTACACTCACGATAGTTACAACCGTCGTTATGGGGCTGCTTATCTATAATAGATTTACGCGGGCTATAAAGCAGACTGCTATATCTAATGCAGAGAGCCTTATAAACAGCACTGTTGAAAAGATAGATTCAGATCTTCTTAATGTGAGACAGATTTCCAATGCCCTGAATTATAACATAATCCAGGAAGGCGATGTAAATGATCAGGAATTTGCCAGGCAGTTCAGTCTGCTTTATGAGGTGAATAATGACAAAGTCCAGAGCCTTGCGTTATTTGATAATGAGGGAAAACTAGTGGCGGCAGAGCCCGTTATGGAGCAGAAGGATAATGTGAATGTGAAATCCCAGAAATGGTATACAGATGCATTAAGGGACATTGAGAATATACATTTCTCTACACCGCACATACAGAATTTATTTGCAGATGAGTCGTATAAGTATTACTGGGTAATATCCTTAAGCCGTTCGGTGGATATCAACAACGGAAAGACGCCCGTAAGTGGTGTGCTCCTTGTAGATATGAAGAGTTCAGTTATATCCGATACCATGAAAGCCATAAATGAGGATTCCAACGAGGTATACTACTATCTGTGTAACAGAGAAGGCGAGATAATCTATCATCCGAGGAGGACAGAGATAGACAGAGGTCTTATATCAGAGGATGTAGGAAAGGTTGCCATGCTGGAGGACGGAACCTATGAACTGAAATTAAACGGAAAAAGCGGAAATGTGGTTGTTGGAAGTATTGCATATACCGGTTGGAAGATAGTTGGTGTGGTCCCGGATACGGTCCAGACTATAAATATTAAGAAATTCAGATATTATATAATCACAACAGCCATAGTGCTTCTCATGATGATCCTTGAGGTAAACAGGATAATCACAAAAAAAATTTCAAGACCTATACTTAAGCTTAATGAGTCAGTTAAGGCATATGAGGCAGGAGAGAAACCGGATATATACGTGGGGGGATCTTCGGAGATAAGACACCTGGGTTATTCCGTCCAGAAGTCCTATGAGCAGATCGAGGAACTGATGGAGGAGATAATAAGGCAGCAGAATCAGCGCAGGAAGAGCGAGATGGATGCACTTCAGAGCCAGATAAATCCCCACTTCCTGTACAATACGCTTGAATCTATTACCTGGATGGTTGAGGCTCACAAGAATACTGATGCGGTATTTATGATATCTGAGCTTGCCAAGCTCTTAAGAATTAGCCTTTCAAAGGGCAGAACCATAATAAGGATATCAGATGAGATTCAGCACAGCAGAAGCTACATGAACATACAGAAGGTAAGATACAAAGAACGTTTTAAGACTGAGTTTATCATAGATGAAGATGTAAATGACTACTGTATTGTAAAGCTGGTGGTTCAGCCTATACTTGAAAATGCCATTTATTACGGCGTTGGCAATATGGATGAGGATGACGGTGGAAAGATCACGGTTCATGGTGAGAAGAAGGATGATGATATTTATATCACTGTTGAGGACAATGGAATGGGAATGTCAGAGGAGGTTGTTGACAATATTCTTTCAGATAATGAGAAGGTACCAAAGCATGGCTCCGGAGTGGGTCTTATCAATGTCCACAACAGGATACAGCTCATGTTCGGCAGTCAGTACGGACTTCAGGTGTACAGCGAGCCTGATGAGGGAACCAGAATAGTTATCCATATTCCTGCGATACCTTATAATGAGCAGAATCGTGTGGAGCTTGAGAAACAGAAATACGGAAAGGCGAAGGTGACAGATGAAGAAAAGTAAGATTACCATTATTGTGGCAGAATTGATTCTTTTGGCTCTTGCCGTATTTTTTGTAAGAAAAATATTCGAAGAGGATGTTCCCCAGAAGAGGGTTGCGGTTATAGTTGAGAAATCCGGTGATAAGAGATGGGATTCTCTTTTCCGGGGACTGAAGCACTCAGCAGATTTGAATAATCTTCATCTTATTATCTGCAATACAGATGATATAAAAAATGCCGATGATGAAAAGGCACTTATAGATGAGCAGCTTGACAATAATGTGGATGCATTTATCATATGTCCTGCACCGGGAAGCAATACTCTGCAGATGCTTCAGGAGCTTAATAATGAGGTGCCATTTGTGCTTATTACTGAGGACGTGTATACCGCCGGCGAAGGGAAAGACTCCGGGAATGACGAAAAGACAGAGTATACAGCAAGTGGATTCCCTGTTATAAAGCCTGATAATTACCAGATGGGATATAAGCTTGGCGAGGAGCTTGTGAAAAATAACGGAGGCTCCCTTGATGGAAAGAAGATTGGAATATATGCAGGCAGAGAGAAAACAGAGGCAACCGTAAGCCAGGTAAATGGTGTCATAGATGCTCTCTCCGGTACGGGCTGTGATATAATATGGGAGTATTATTATCTTGAAAATCAGAATGTGTGCAGCCTTGTTGATAATTCCCAGAGAGTTGATTATATATGTGCAATGGACACAGATGTACTTGATATCCTTGGGGAGGCAGCAGTTGACGGAAAGTATGATGGCGCAGAGATATATGGTATTGGAAGCAGTATGAAATCAGTGACGCTTCTTGATTATGGGCAGATAAGGTGTCTGGTGGTGCCGGATGGATATGATATAGGGTATGAAAGTATTATGGAACTTGCGAAGAAGCTTGACAATTCATTTTATTCCATTGAAAGCCATGAGGCAGATGCCAAGGTTATTTACAGAGAAGATATTTTCTCTGACGATGTAGAAAGGTTTTTATACTCATATGAATAGACTTATATTAAAAAAAATAACAGCCTTTGTACTGATTTTTGGTATGATGGTTAGCCTGGCGGGCTGTGGAAGCAGGAAACACAAGAGTTACACAACCCTGAGGGTAGGGGTTATAACTTATACGCAGAATGATCCATTTATCAATGCACTCACTGATTGTCTCAAAACTGAACTTAAAGCCATGGAAACTGCCCATATGAAGATTATAGTCTCTGTAAGGAGTGCAGATGACGATCAGGAAGACCAGGATGAGGTGGCAGCGGAAATGATAGATGCAGGATGTGATATCCTGTGTGTTAATCTGGTGGACAGAACTGCTCCTTCAAAGATAATAAGAAATGCAAGAGATAATGATATTCCTGTTATTTTTTTCAACAGGGAACCTGTTATGGATGACCTTATGCAGTGGGATAAGCTGTATTATGTGGGCTGTGATGCGAAACAGTCAGGAGAGATGCAGGGAGAGATTGCCGCAGATTATATAAATGAACATCCGGAGGTAGACCGTAACAGGGATGGAAAGATACAGTATGTTCTCCTTGAGGGTGAGGCGGGACACCAGGACGCCATAAGCAGAACAGACAGCTCTGTCAAGACACTTATCAGTAAAGATATCACTCTTGAAAAGCTCAGCTATCAGTTTGCTGATTGGAACAGGGGTCAGGCAGAGAACAGGATGACACAGCTTATAAGCCAGTATGGAAACAGCATAGAAATGGTCATATCAAACAATGACGAGATGGCGCTGGGAGCTGTGGAAGCATATAAGAAGGCAGGATACCCTGAAGAGGAATGGCCTGTGATATTTGGTATAGATGGGCTTAAAGATGCTCTTGAAGCAGTGGAAGCCGGAACTATGCAGGGAACTGTATATAACGACAAGGAGGACCAGGCAAGGGAGATGGCAAAGCTGGCAGTGGATATATTCAAGGGAAATGACATTGAATCTCATGGTTTAAGTCTGGGAAGATACTATGTATCATCATACCAGAAGGTTGATGAATCTTCTGTGGAGAAATTTCTTAAACCACGACAGTAGTATTCTTCCGGTAAGAAATATTTGGTATAGAACATATAGGAAGGTGAAGAGAGAAAAAATATGCAGGAAAATTGGACAGAAGAGTTTTATAATGAGATAAATCCTGAAAAAAGGCTTGAGATATTAAAGAAAAATACGCCTGACGAAAAGACTGGAACAGATTTGTTCAGGGACAGACTCTGGGTTGCCAGATATGGGAAGAGAAAGCCTAAAAATGATGCATTTGTCAAGTGCCTTATGGAGATGAAATATGTTGCCGAGGGTGGTGCCATAGACATAGGCGGGGCTAGAAAAAAACAGGCAATAAATGTTATTACGGAACTGTGTCTTTTCGAAGCAGACAAGAGAAGCGTGGAAGAGCAGGATATTTTGGTAAATGAGATAAAAAATGCTTTTCTCAAGTTTATGGATGTAAGCAGAAATGGCAGAGGCTTTACATCTATAGTATTTGGAATGGGACAGTTGTCGGATGAGGGTGTCACAAAAAAAATTGCAGAACAGATAAGTGCCATTGCTTTTACGGCACCTCATATGCTTCATATGGATAAAGAATTTGCGTTGTTACAGAAAGCTGCCCTTATTGCATTCCGACAGGAATATCCAAACAGGGAGCATTTTCTGAAAAAATAAAGCCGGAGGGATATATACCGGGGGAATCAGCTAAAAAACATTGAAATAGTATAATCAGTTAAATGGATGTCGATATAAGTTGTCATACAAAAGTGATTGCTCTGTTGTACTGTTTCAGCGTGGGACAGGAGATATACTTATTTTTTCTCTTACGATGGCATATCCTTTGGAGACTGGCGTATAGTTGTATACGAACCGGCAGAGATAAAGAAAAAAGCTTGACGTTTGGTCGGGCTTTTCCAGTTGTATTTTTGGTTTCAGAAAGGGGATATTATGTGTGCATATGTTGAGTTTAAGGATGTGAAGAAGGTGTACAAAACCGGTGAGGTGGAGATACATGCTCTTCGTGATGTGAATTTTGAGATTGAAAAGGGGGAGTTCTGTGTGATCGTCGGTGCTTCCGGTGCCGGAAAGACCACTATACTGAATATCCTTGGCGGAATGGATACCTTGACCAGCGGAAGCGTGAAGCTTGCAGGTGAGGAGATATCCAGGCTTAACAAGAGACAGCTTACAGCCTACAGACGTTATGATGTGGGCTTTGTATTTCAGTTCTATAATCTGGTACAGAACCTTACAGCCCTTGAGAATGTGGAGCTTGCGGGACAGATCTGCCGGAATCCTCTTGACGCGGCAACTGTACTTAAGCAGGTGGGACTTGAGGATCGTATGGCGAATTTCCCTGCCCAGTTGTCAGGCGGAGAGCAGCAGAGAGTTGCCATAGCAAGGGCTCTGGCGAAAAATCCAAAGCTTCTCTTATGTGATGAGCCAACAGGAGCTCTTGACTACAATACAGGTAAGGCGGTACTCAAACTACTTCAGGATACCTGCCGTAACACCGGCACTACAGTTATAGTCATAACACATAATCAGGCTCTTACCGCCATGGCGGACAGGGTTATAACTGTGAAGAGTGGTACTGTTGAGAAGGTCATAAAAAACGAAAATATTATGAATGTTGAAGATCTTGAATGGTAGGTGTTTTATGAAATCAATGATGAGACGCACGACATTTCGTGAGATAAAAAATACATTTGGAAGATTTGCGGCTATAATGGCTATTATTGCTCTGGGTGTGGGTTTCTTCTCGGGACTTAAGATGACCAAGCCGGACATGGTAAATACTGTATCGGATTTCCTCAGCACATCGGATTTTTACGATCTGCACCTTATGTCCACACTGGGATTTACGGATGATGATGTGGAAGTATTTGCAGGGGAGGATGATGTGAAAGCTGCCGAGGGTGTGTATTCATTTGACCTGTTGTACTCGGGCTTTGACGAAAACGAGAAGGTCTTAAAGACCATGTCTCTGCCGGAGGATGTGAACAAGCTTCAGCTGGTTGACGGTCGTATGCCGGAGAGTAATGAGGAGTGTGTTATGGACGCCAAGATATCGGACGTGTCCATAGGGGACACAATCAAGGTGTCTAAGGAGAACAGTGACACATACTACGACGCCATGAAGGAGAAGGAGCTTAAAGTAGTTGGAACCGTCAATACTCCGTTATATATTAACTTCGAGAGGGGAACCACATCTATCGGAAGCGGTAAGCTCTTAGGCTTCGTTTATGTTATGGCGGACAACATAGAGAGCGACTATTACACAGATGTATATGTGAGGTTTAATGAGGATTATGACCTGTACTCTGATGAGTACAAGGATTACATGGATGACAAAAATGACGCATGGGATGAGATATGCAAGGATCAGGTAACTAAGAGGTACAGGGAGCTCATGGTTGCTGCCGGTATGCCGGCGGAGGCGGTCGGGGACGTGACCATAGATGACGTTAACGATGTGGACTATTATGTTCTTGACAGGAATACCAATGTGGGCTATGTGTGCTTTGAGAGTGACTCAAGTATTGTGGATGGTGTATCAAGAGTATTTCCGGTGTTTTTCATACTTGTTGCGGTTCTTGTATGTATGACCACCATGAACAGAATGGTGGAGGAGCAGCGATCCATGATAGGAATGTTCAAGGCTCTGGGTTATGGTGAGGCAACTATCATGGGCAAATACATGATTTATTCAGGAACTGCTGCGGTGATCGGCTGTGTTGGTGGATACCTCATAGGTACCTATGTGTTCCCTGAGGTTATCTGGTATGCCTACCACCTTATGTATATAAATATTCCGCTCATAAGAGTTGTTGACTGGAAGCTGATCTGTATTGTGCTGGCGGCGTCACTTCTCTGTACTATCGGAACCACCTGGTTGTCCTGCCGGTATGAGCTTGCCGAAACGGCAGCAGGACTTATGAGACCAAAGGCTCCGAAGCCGGGGAAGAGAGTTCTGCTGGAGCGCATTCCGTTTATATGGAAGCGCATGAAGTTCCTTAGGAAGGTTTCCGTGAGAAATATCTTCAGATACAAGAAGCGTTTCTTCATGATGATAATAGGTATAAGCGGCTGTACGGCACTGCTCCTTACAGGCTTTGGCCTTAAGGACTCCATAACGGGATTTGCCGATACCCAGTTTGGTGAGATACAGGTGGCAGACGGTACCATAACCTTTAATACAACCCTGGTGAAGGATGTATCTGACGGAGATATAAACAGTGCCGGTATACAGGATAGTGAAGCTGCCGGAGAAAATGATAATGCAGGCAATGTGACACTGGATGAATTGCTTGGCGATTATGTTGAAGAATATGATATAGTCAGTGAAATGAGCTGGGATCTTGTTGAGGACTCAGGAATAAAATCCGTGAACATGATAATAATGGAGGATCCGGTACATATATCAAGATATGTGAAGTTTAAGGATCACAAGGGGAATGAGATAGATTACCCGGGAAAAGGTGAAGCGGTCATAAACAATGCCCTGGCAGAACAGTATGGTATCAAGACCGGCGATGAGATAACTGTGAGAAACAGTGACATGAAGGAGATAAGGGTCAAGGTATCGGGAATATTTAACAATCACGTATACAACTATGTGTTCATTTCCCCGGATACCTACGAGGAGCAGATGGGAAGTGCCCCGGAATACAAGACGGTGTATTTCAATCTAAAGGACGGCATTGATGCCCATCAGGCGGCAGCAGACCTTATGGAGGACAGCAGTATCCTGTCTGTAACTGTAAATAAGGACATGAAGGAAAGAATTTCCAATATGATGAAGAGTATGAATTATATCGTCATTGTGGTCATTCTTTCGGCTGGTGCCCTGGCATTTATCGTTCTCTATAACCTTACAAATATCAACATTACCGAAAGAATCAGAGAGATCGCGACCATTAAGGTGCTGGGCTTTTTCAAAAATGAAACCTCTGCATATGTATTCCGGGAAAATCGTGTCCTTACGGCATTTGGAATTGTCTTCGGACTTATACTTGGAGTGTTCCTCCACAGCTTTGTTATGTCCCAGATAAAGGTTGACATGGTTTCCTTTGATGTGTATGTGGCACCGCTTAGCTATGTATATAGTATTGTGCTGACATTTGTATTTAACTTCCTGGTAAATCTCATTATGTCGGTAAAGCTTGAAAATATAAATATGGCTGAGTCGTTGAAATCAGTGGAGTAACGAACTGAGATCATAAACTCAAATAAAAATGTAGAACTTTGGAGAATTATGTTGTATTCTATCTTAGTTAAGAGTAGGCACGCTGACACTTTGTGAGCCGCGCTATGAGCCGTGTCAGCTATCACCAGACGGAAAATTTTTTGATGGCTGATGTTCAAGGAAAATGGAGGATAAAAATGAACTTTCTGGAAGAGAGAATTTTGAAGGACGGAATTGTTAAAGAGGGAAATGTACTTAAGGTTGACAGTTTTCTTAATCATCAGATGGACATTCGCCTTTTTGACCAGATCGGAGAAGAATTTAAGAAGAGATTTGAAGGAACCGAGATAAATAAGATCCTTACAATAGAGGCATCAGGAATAGGTATTGCCTGCGTTGCAGCGAGACATTTTGACGTGCCGGTTATATTTGCCAAGAAATCAAAGAGTATAAACATAGAGGGCGATGTGTATGTGGCAGAGGTTGAGTCATTTACCCACAAGTGCAAGAATCAGGTTATTGTATCCAGGAAATTCTTAAATCCCGAGGACAAGGTTCTTATAATAGATGATTTCCTTGCAAATGGCTGTGCCCTTCAGGGACTTATCTCTATCGTAAAGTCCGCAGATGCCAGCGTTGAGGGAATTGGAATTGTCATAGAAAAAGGCTTCCAGACCGGCGGTCAGATAATCCGCAATCTTGGATATCATCTTGAATCCCTTGCAATTGTTGACAGTATGAATTCTGAAACAGGCGAGATCGAGTTCCGTCCACAGTAGATAATTACAAGAGCGTGTCAAGATTTATATGAAACCTTGACACGTAGCATAAGCCATTTGCCGAAGGCGGATTTTAATGGGCGATGTACATGCAGCGAGGATAAAATTATGACGATCAAGGATTTAAAAATAGGTGAGACAGCCACGATCACAGAGGTCGGTGGCAATGGAGCACTACGCCAGCACTTTCTGGACATGGGGCTGATTCAGGGAACGGAAGTTACTGTAGTAAAATATGCTCCTATGGGAGATCCTGTTGAATTAAGAATTCATGGGTATGAGCTAACGATCAGATTAGAGGATGCAGGAAAGATACAGGTGGGAGCTGCTCACCAGACAGTTTTATCACCAAGACCTGCAAGAGATAAGACAGACATTCCTCATCCGGGTCTTGGTGAGGGCGGCAAGTATCATTCTAAGGATGATGAGAATCCGCTTCCCGATGATGTGACGCTGACATTTGCACTGGTGGGAAATCAGAATTGTGGTAAGACAACGTTATTTAACCAATTAACAGGTTCTAATCAGCATGTGGGAAATTTCCCGGGCGTGACAGTGGATCGTAAAGATGGAGAGATAAAAGGATACAGCAATACATGTATTACGGATCTGCCGGGAATATACTCAATGTCACCTTACAGCAGTGAGGAGATTGTGACCAGGGAGTTTCTCCTGCAGGATAAGCCCAAGGGAATTATTAATATAGTGGATGCTACTAATATAGAGCGTAACCTCTATCTGACTATGCAGCTTATGGAACTTAATATTCCTATGGTAGTTGCACTTAACATGATGGATGAAATGAGGGTGAACGGCGGCTCCGTATTGGTAAACGAGTTGGAAGCCTTTCTGGGGGTTCCTGTTATTCCGATTTCTGCAGCAAAAGGAGAAGGAATTGAGGAGCTGGTGAGCCACGCCATCCATGTTGCCAAGTACCAGGAAGGCCCTCAGGTTGTAGATTTCTGTTCTGCGAATGGAACGAAGCAGGAGAGTGCGGTGCACAGATGTATTCATGCGATAATGCATCTTATAGAAGACCATGCCAACAAGGCTGGGATACCGGTGCGGTTCGCGGCGGGTAAACTTGCCGAGAATGATAAACTTGTTCTGGACAAGCTTTCTCTTAGTCAGAATGAGAAGGAGACTCTTGAGCATATTAACCTCCAGATGGAAGAAGAAAGTGGAATGGATCGGGCATCGGCTATTGCAAGTATGAGATTCTCATATATAAAAAGAGCATGCCGGCAGACGGTTATAAGACCACATGAGAGCAGAGAACGCGTCAGAAGCCGCAGAATAGATAAGATCCTAACGGGAAAATATACCGGAATACCGGCATTTATCGCGATAATGGGGCTGGTATTCTGGCTTACATTTAATGTCATAGGAGCATTTTTACAATCTTTGCTGGAGCAGGGGATAGATGCACTTACAGAGCTTACAGATAAAGGCCTGACAGCTATAAAGGTAAACAGTGTACTTCATTCCCTTATCATAGATGGAATATTCAAAGGTGTGGGCAGTGTACTGAGTTTTCTGCCTATTATAGTTACCTTGTTTTTCTTTCTGTCCATGCTTGAGGATAGCGGATATATGGCAAGAGTGGCATTTATTATGGACAAGCTTCTTAGAAAGATCGGTTTGTCCGGAAGAAGTATAGTTCCTATGCTGATCGGGTTTGGATGTACTGTTCCGGGAGTTATGGCATCCCGTACATTATCTTCTGAACGTGACAGAAAGATGACCATACTTCTTACACCATTTATGAGCTGCTCGGCAAAACTTCCGATATATGCCTTTTTTGCATCTGCTTTTTTTCCGGGGAGAGGAGCAATAGTTATGATTGCTCTGTATTGTTTTGGAATTATAATGGGGATTTTGATGGCTTTACTTATGAAAGGGACTATGTTCAAGGGTGAACCTGTACCTTTTGTAATGGAACTTCCTAATTATCGTATGCCGGGAGCGAAGAATGTAGCACAGCTGCTTTGGGAAAAAGCAAAGGACTTTCTTCAGAGAGCATTTACGGTGATATTTGTTGCAACTATTGTGATATGGTTCTTACAGAGTTTCAGCATCAGACTGGATCTTGTTACTGATTCACAGGACAGTATACTTGCAATGGTTGCCGGTTTTATTGCTCCAATATTCAAACCCCTTGGATTTGGAGACTGGAGAATATCAACTTCACTTATAACAGGATTTATGGCTAAGGAAAGCGTTGTGTCCACACTTAACATCCTGTTTGGTTCAACAGAAAAATTACTTGCAGTGCTGACTCCTGTAGGTGCAGCATCTCTGCTGGTATTTTGTCTGTTGTACACACCTTGTGTTGCAGCGGTGGCGTCAGTAAAGCGTGAGCTGGGCGGCAGATGGGCGGCAGGTATGGTTGTATGGCAATGCCTTATAGCCTGGGTAGCGGCATTTGCTGTGTATATGATAGCCGGATTGTTTTGACATAATATAAATAAAAGTGTCAAAGGACATATAGAGGTAGGAAAGCACGCCGTCACTTCGTGACTTGTGTTAATAAATAATGAGGAGAAATCTTATGAGTAAAGATAATGCAAATAAAAAACAGGCCTCCATGGATAATATTTACAGATTAGACGGAAGAGTCCCTGTGGGAAAAGCCATACCTTTTGGCTTGCAGCATATACTTGCCATGTTCGTTGCCAATATCGCACCGATCATCATTGTGGCAGGTGCCTGCGGCATGAGTGCCCAGGAAAGCGCCAGGCTTATACAGAGTGCCATGATCATCGCGGGAATTGGTTCTCTTATACAGATGTTCCCATTATGGAGAGTAGGTTCGGGACTTCCTATTGTAATGGGTATAAGCTTTACATTTGTGTCGGTGTTCTGTTATCTGGGACCGGTTTACGGATATAATGTCATAATGGGTGCTGTCCTTGTGGGTGGTATCATAGAGGGTGTACTGGGTCTGCTGGCAAAATATTGGGTTAAGCTTATTACCCCGGTTGTTGCGGCAAGTGTTGTTACTGCAATAGGATTTTCACTGTTGTCAGTTGGTGCGGCTTCTTTTGGCGGTGGCAGCGGCAGCGATAATTTCGGTTCAGTAGAGAACTGGATACTTGGTGTTGTGACACTTATGTGTTGTCTGGTGTTCCATATATTTGCGAAGTCATACTGGAAGCAGTTATCGGTTTTGTTTGGACTGATTGTCGGTTACATAGTTGCGGTGTGCATGGGAATGGTTGATTTCTCTGCGTTAAAGGATACCTCTATCATCGCACTTCCGCAGATCATGCCGTTTAAGCCGGAATTTAATGCAAATGCAATCCTCTCGGTCACCTTGATATTCCTGGTTTCTGCAACGGAGACCATTGGTGACACATCAGCGTTGGCGGTGTCAGGTCTTGGCAGGGATGTTACGGAAAAGGAGACATCGGGTTCTATTGCCTGTGATGGATTTGTCAGTGCATTGTCATCGGTGTTCGGATGTCTTCCTATCACATCCTTCAGCCAGAATGTAGGTCTTGTTGCTATGACCAAGGTTGTAAACAGATTTACTATCGCTACCGGGGCAATCATTATGATTCTTGCCGGAATATTCCCTGCATTTGGTGCGGTTCTTGCTACTCTTCCGGATGCGGTTCTTGGTGGATGTACCATCATGATGTTCGGTACTATCGTGGTGAGCGGAATACAAATGCTTGGAAGATGTGGATATACCCAGAGAAATATTACTATTACAGCTCTTTCGCTTAGTATAGGTCTTGGGTTTACCCAGGTGCCGGAGATATTCGCAATATTCCCTAAGATCATCCAGACGGTATTCGCTGAAAATTGCGTGGCAGTGGTATTCATAGTTGCTATCATATTAAACCTTGTACTTCCAAAGAACATGGAGGCAGACGGAGGAACGGCAGAAGCATAAGGATAAGAATAAATATAGGAATAATAAATAGGCAGGCGGGGTACGAGAGCCGGAAGCCGGCTGTGCCCCGGGAAATAAAAAAGGAAAAGGTGAGCAGAAATTCTACTCACCTTTTCCTTTTTTCTACATAAATTCCATGTGTAAATTCCTACATGGGATTAAGATGAAAAAATCAGATATGGATTTTATTTAGTCGGCGCGACAGGATTCGAACTTGCGACCTCCACGTCCCGAACGTGGCGCTCTACCAAACTGAGCCACGCGCCGTAACCACACCTTGATAGTATATGATTTTTTGATAAAAATTTCAAGCTATTTGTTAACAAAGAAAATAAATTATCAATATTCCGGTTCATGCATTGGCTTTATCTCATATATGTTGTCCTGTAGCCATGATTTTCACTTGGACGAAGGTCATTTGGATACATAGTATCAGAATAGATTGCTTCCTGATATTCCTTTACCAGGCGGAAGACCTTTTCGTAATCGGCAATATTCTCAATATTCATTCCATGGAAATGACCGTTTTCTGAATGAGATGATGTAGTTGAAATATGGCTGCAGGTTGTAATTACGTCGCCGGTGCGGAACAGCTTGTCAAATATTCCCTGCCTAACAGAAACATGTGACAGATCTGTAAAAGGCTTCATCTCAGTTGTTGTGGTAAATATTCCTGACTTTATGTATATACCTCTGTCTGTAATAAGGTATTCGGTATGCTTTGCCTTGAGTCCGGCAGTTAATACCCCGGCAATGTAGATCCATACAGGAGCCAGATGGATAATGAAAAATACCAATATGGATTTTGCTCCTGTTCCAAATGAACCGCCATAGCTTAAAAATGATGAAATAAATTGCATGTCAAAGATAAACCAGACTAACGCAAAAATCAACAATGGATTAAATATCGCCTCAAATACAGAGACTCTTTTATCTTTCTTTCCCTGCCATACGATGGTTTCATTTACACCGATTTCATCTCTTAATGTCATAAAATAAATCCCCCTTTTATTTTGGTTTTGTACTGCTATACAATCCTTCGGTTACTTTTTACCTTTGCTCAAATGTCGGATAAATAGTTACTAAAATAATTAAATACCGGATGAACATTTGCCAAAGCGTCTATATTCCGGATAGATAGTCACTAAAACCTGAATATGCCTTAATTCTATCATATACAGTATATGACATTCAATGTTTTAATTGCTGTCCTCAGATAATGTTTAATGAGCTGATCTGCAACCTTATATTACGGAAATGTATCAATATAAAACTTTTAGACGTTTTTTCAACACCATGATTATATAACAAGGATACAAGGAAAAGAAAGGATATTAGGGCAGTGTAACTATAACGTCCGGAATAACAATCCAGGAAAAGTAAGAACCGGTAATATCGGTAATATTAGGGAGCGTGATATCATTGGATAAAATGAAGTTGAAGATAAATAAAGAGAGGCTTGAAAGAAATCTGTACGAGCTTGGTAAGATTGGACGTAATGAGCATGGCGGCATAGACAGGGCTCTCGGAAGTAAAGAGGATTTGTTAGCAAGGGAATGGCTCAAAGCTTATTGGGAAGTGCCTATAATTTTGAAACTGTCATCACCAATGAGTTTCCGCCGTAGGAGTGCAAGGAAGCATTTGCCCTTTTAAATTCCGGAGACAAGAATGCAGAAAAGGCAGTGTTTACATTTGCATAGCCGACGCTAAGGAAAAGGATATAACAAAAAGATATGTGGAGCCGGAGAAAAAGCCTGCAAAGAATATGCAGCAATTCCTGTAGGACTTTCTGTAGAGATTTCTATAGAGGGACTGCTGTAAGGGATGGAAATGACAGATTTAGAATTTGCCATTTGTGTTCCAATTATATACAATTTAGGAAAATGAGTGGTAATGAAAAAGCATGAGAATATAGAGGAAGATCCATAGACTCATGCTTTTTGATATTAGTGTTAAATGTGCAAATGCAGCTTGGCGGTTACTGTAATAAGCTTGGGTCAGGCTTTATAAATTCCACATCTCCGAATACCTTCTGCTTCTCTGCGATTACATCCTTCACAATGTTTTTGCTGTTGTAATCATTATTATGGTAGTATTCGGCAAGTGTTCCGTTTTCTATTGGAACATACACTAAATTTACATAACCTGAAATCTCAGAGCTTATTCCGGAAGGAGAGCTGCTGTCAACATTCGATGTATCGCAGAAACCTGCCGCTATACCGAAATCTTCAAACTGCCAGCCTATGTATACCAGTTCAAGTGAAATGCCATAATCGGTGCTTTCCGGGTGGATAAAGTCATTTACCAGAGTGTGAGCATCAAGTGTTTCGGAGAAATAAGTCACATAATTTGGAGAACCAAATTCCGCAGCCAACATATCTAACAGTAAGTATTCTTCACATATGTCACTGTGATCTTTTTCCAGAGCAGAAAAATCATCATCAGATATTCTGAAAGTGGTATTGCTGAGATAAGTGTCTGACAGGTACCATTTCATATTATCAAGAGCCTCACCTACAGTTCCGTCATCGGCGTCTATTTCTAAATCAGGATACTCAAGACCATCGACATAGAAAGTATATGCGTAGGCGTTATCGTTTAAACAGTCAGCAAGGGGAATGTTTCCCGAAGCATGAAACGGGATATTGTTTAAGGTATCTGTGGTAAAGGGGAGTGTCTCTCCGTAAAGTGTAGCACCCTCCGGGAGCTCCAGATATTCTGCGTCTGACAGTTCGTGGGCTATGATCCATGGACAGTCCTTGAAATCTATATTCGCAGTATCATTGTCCTCTGAGTTGTCGGAGCTTTCGTCACTTCCCGAACCGGCATTGTCAGAACTGCTATTCTTTGTTGTGGCGTTGTCATCTCCGGAAGATTTGCTTCCCCCATCCTTTGATGATCCGCAGCCTGCCGCTGACATGAGAGCCATGGCAAGAGTAAGTCCAAGTGCTGTTGTTTTTAGTAAGTTTTTCTTCATATTCGTCCTCCTGTTTATGTGCCATTTGACACTATCAAGTAATACTCTTACATTATACAGACGAAGCAGAAAAAGAAAATGTTGGGGTTGAACAAAAATTTTTGGGATTTTTTTGAAAGTTTTTGTTCGGGAGGGTATTAGGTCAAATTCGATTTGGAGTTCTATAGAGAAATTTGACATAAGCATAATAAAATGTTAGTATATATCAAAAGAGGTGCTACCGATAGGAGGTTAGCCCTGATATATCAAGTAAAGTAATCGCTCAGTCGGTCAGGACAGTGGGCGATTATTTTTTTGCCTTATCATTGCTCCGAGAACCAATGGTATAACCAAGAGCAAAGCAAGTAATGCACAAGCTGATAATGGCTATAAAAAGCTCCGTTGTAAGCATAAGCACAACCTCCTCTTTAGATTTCCATAAATGGATTTCTATGTAAACGCAAGCTAAGACTCTTGCGGAGAAGGACTAATCGCCTACCGCGTAGGGTAGCACCACACATGTTATATCAAACATATGTTCGACAATCAAGCATGATACGCATATTTATGCAATTTAATAATTTTTTTTATTTGTTTATGTTGACAGGACAATGTTGTCTTTGCAATACAAATAAAAACTCAGATTTAATCATGGGGAATATCATGAAAACGTCCGTCGAGCTCTTCAGTTTTCACTATATTTATAAATGCGTGCTCGTCTATCTGCCTGATTATAGGCACAAGCTCCCTCTTGGCATCAGAATTTATAACTGAATAAATAAGGGTCTTTTCCTTTTCCTCGTAGCAGCCGGTGCCCTTGAACAGGGTGGCATCGTGGTTGGTCAGATCCCTGATGGCATGGTAGATCTCATTTGACTTGTCCGAAATAATGAACAAGGTCTCCTTCTTGTACCATTTGTACATGAGTTGTATTACCTGAGTGCTGCAGAACTGGTAAATGATGGAGTACAGGGCACTGGACCATCCAAACAGGGCTCCTGCGATCACAAGCATTACAACATTTCCAATGAGAATGTAGTTCCAGGCGTCAATCCCCTTTTGATGGGCTAAATATATGCTGATGAAGTCCGTACCGCCGGTGCTGGTCCCCACATTTAAGCACAGACTGATGGCAATTCCGTTGATAATCCCGCCGAACAGACTTATGAGCATGATGTCATTTGTAAATACATATCCCGGCAGCACATCAACAAATATACTTGACAGCAATATGACTATTATGGAATAAATGGTGAAACGCTTGCCGATGTATTTGTAGGCAATGTATGTGGGGAACAGGTTCAAGCCTATGTTGAACACTGCAAATGGTATGCTCACATGAAGAAACTCTGTGCCGATATCCTGTAACAGCAGGGAGGCACCTGAGAAACCGCTTGGAAATAATCCTGCATTTTTCGTGAAACATCGCAGGTTCCATGCATACAGGATAGATGCAAATATTACTATAAAAATGCGGAAAAACTGGTAAAACTTCGGGTGCTTTGACTCTAAAGATCTAAACATATGCTATACCTCCTATAATTTGAAATCAGCCCATGGACGAGGTACGGCATAACACACATGATTATGCGGTACCCCAATCTAAAAGGGATTACCTGTATTATACCACAGGCAGAGGGAGGCGAAACAGGTGGAATGTTATTATTGTTTGATATCTATCTGATATTGTTCTATAAATATCTCACGAGCTCATTGATGATCGGTGCGTAGTGCTCACCCTGGAGACCATAGTCTTTTTCCTTATAATTCCATGCGGCACGACCGATACCGTACTTCTCAAATACAGAGTGGATATCCTTGTACCAGTTAAGAGTGCCGTTAAGAGGAGCTCTGTCTATGACTCCATACTCGCCACAGTACATAAAGCCGTTTCTTTCTTCAACTGCCTTGATTCCATCAAGAAACATGGTTTCAAAAAGTTCCGGACCGAGAGTGTGAAGCCCAAGGCTTTCATCAGCAAATGCTCCGTTAATACATCCTGGTATTTTTTTGGATTCTGTAACATATTTGTTCCAGTCACCGGGATATTCAATGTGAAAATCTTCCGGCATTCCATCTACCCAGTAAGCAGATTGATGGGTGAACAGCATTGGCTCATAGCAGTGAAAATTGTATACAATGTTCTCGTCATCTCTATGAGGGAGGTACTTTATCGTGGTGACGGCATTGTAGCACACTCCGCCCAGAAGTATTTTTGCGTTCGGGGCTTTTGACCGGATAATATTTATACAGTTGGAAGAGATATCATTCCATTCGTTTATAACATCAGGGCTTACAATTTCATTTAATGGCTCAAACATGATGATGTCGGAGTCTTTTGCATATCGGTCTATTAACTTTTCCCACATTTTATAGAATCTTTTCTGGAGAGCTTCGTCATAGAAGAAATTAATAGATTCTGCGGGCTTGTCAAATACATAGCCGTATGTCTTATGCAGGTCAAGAACCACATTGAGACCATGCTTCCGGCACCATTTGATGCATGAATCAATGTAGAAGTATCCATTTTCTTTGTCGCTTCCATCTTCGTTTTCAAGATTACCATAATCAATTGGAAGACGAACGTGATCAAGACCCCAGGATGCTATCTTGATGATATCTTTTTCTGTGATAAATGTGTCAAGATGTTCCTTTTCGAGCGAACCCTGTGACAGCCAGCCGCCCAGGTTTATGCCTTTTTTAAATCCGTATAATGTTTTCATAATTAATAACCTCCTGATTAATATATTATACTTATTTGCATGTTTGTTAGTAATTGACAGTAACATTTTCAGTGATTATATGATAGCATTTATGCCAAAATATTAATATCTCTAATGTGTCATTTATATAATAATTGTGATATACTAATATAATTGGTGCAATGCATGAAAAAATAAATAGAAAAAAATAAATATCAGAAGTGTTAAATGAGGTAGCATATGCAACGAAGAAACAAAGGTATTACAGGAAAAGGTGGCAGATCATGAATATATCGGACGAGATAGCAAAAAAACAGTTTATTCAGAGAGAATACGGTCTGGCGCATCCTACCTATGACAGAGAACTTGATTTTTACCGGCTTGTATGCAGTGGTGATGTGAAAACTTTGACCGGTATGCTGCTTGCGGGTGAAGAAGATGATGTAACTCTTAAATCGCGGGGGATATTGTCGGAGGACAAAGTTCGCAACAGAAGATATCATGAGATAGTCCTTGTAGCAATGATATCCAGATTCTGTATAGAAGAGGGTATGGAGGAGATGGAAAGCTACAATCTCAGTGATTTCTACATTAACAGACTTGACAAAGCACAAACCCAACAGCAGATAACAGATGTACATAATCAAGTGATTATGGATTATGCTAAACGTATGAGACATGTAAAAAATAAGGAGGTTATATCACTTCATTGTGTAAGGACGATGGATTATGTGTATGATCATCTCCATGAAAAAATAGAAATTTCTGAAATAGCAGAATATGTGGGTGTGGAAAGATCATATCTGAGCAGATTATTTCACAGGGAAGTGGGACAGACTCTTTCTGATTATATTATGGACAAAAAGCTTCAGGCGGCAAAGAACATGTTATTGTGTTCGGACTTTTCCTGTATGGAGATATCCCAGTATCTTGCATTTGCCTCCAACAGTTACTTTACAAAATGTTTCCGGGAGAAATTTGGAAGTACGCCGGGGGCATATAGAAAGGAAAATTACCGAAAGCACTGGAAGAGGTTATGGAGATAGCGGACGGCGAGACACGGTTAACTACTACTACCAATTTTACTACTAACAGGTAGTAACAACTTGCAGGGTTCTGCTCTGATTTGCCACAATCTGTAATTTCAGAGCGGATCACCATAATCCCTGATATCCCTTGCAAAACAGGGTGTTTCGGGGCAAAACAAGGAGAAACAAAACAATGATTAAAATACTTTTCATCTGCCACGAAAATGTCCTGTGATATTTGAATAATACGTTGCACATCGCGGCAAAACGCGGCATATCTTGCTTTTTCCAATAACACGTGACTACTGTTTTACTACGAATGACGGAATGCAAATAGTATATCTGTAGTATGTTTCGTTAAATAGTTATGAGCTCTGGCATTTTTCCGGAGCTTCTTATCGTTAAAAGGTTCTCTGATATAGATACAAGATAGGTAGCAAAACATGGCAAATCAGTGCATTTCTAGGCATTGGTGAAATCGTTAAATTGTTAGGAGTAATCGTTAAAATGTTGTAATATATCGTTAAATTGTTAGGGCAATCGTTAAAAGATTGAAGTAATCGTTAAAAGGTATCTTTTTGTTGAAACTATTCCTCCGTGGGAATATAATAAAAATGGGATATTCATGCAAATGAAAAGAGGTGTTGGTATATGAAAGTAAGTGGAAAATTATCATATAAATCTGCAATTATTGTGAATGATGTATTTTTTAAGGACATAGATGAATTATTAAGAGAATATTTTGAAAAACCTAAATATTCTGCACAACTTATAAATGGTGATGAGGTTGAGTTTGAATCTGTTTCAGAATTAATATCATATGACAATTTTTCTAACCGTGCTATAAAGACAATGAGAATTGGATTTGGAATAGGAAACTATATTAGGATTGAACCATCAATGGCATTCATTAATGGATATAAATCTACGTTAGAAATGGATTTTGAAGTTGAAAATAATGACAAATCAGAGGAAATAAAAAGAACAGTAAATGACCTTTGTGATAAGCATAAACAATCATTTATGTACACGGCAGCATCTAAATTCACTATAATGCACATCTGTATTTTGTTGGGGGGTTTAAGTTTTATTTCGAACTTGAACGTATTAATTACACATAAAACAGATGATGGAACGATGTCTAATTCAACTATAGTAGCTGCCGTCACAGTTGGAGTAGTGATTATGCTGTTGATTAGTGCGGCACTGTCATGGATAATAAAGCAATATTTTCCTGCTATCGTTTTTTACTTAGGTGAAAATATAAAAAGTGTTGAAAAGAAGTCGAAAACTAAAAGTAATATATTCTGGTGCATCATTGTAGCAGGAATAGTTTCTGCTATTGTTTCATCATTTTTTAATTAAAGGTAGATTAACTTAAGGTATTTGTAATATTGGAGGCATTATATGGAATTATTATCAACTTCAGAAATTGCAGAAAAATGGAATGTTTCGAGAAGAAGAGTAACAACCTTATGTATAGAGGGGCGTATAGAAGGTGCTGTACATAAGGGAAATATGTGGCTTGTTCCAGAAGATGCCAAGAAACCAACGGATCCGAGAAAAAGTACCTGTAAAGGGGGTAAATAGATATGGCAGTATTAAGTAAAAAGCAAATGTCAGAAGAAGACATTAAGTTAAACTTTATAACACCAGCGATTCAACCAAACTGGCAAGGTCATATCACAATGGAGACCAAGATAACAGATGGTCGTATCAATATTAAAGGCAACATTGTGGCACGTAGTAAGCCTAAATTTGCCGATTATATGCTTTATTTGAATGATGGTAAGCCGATTACTGTTGTAGAGGCAAAGGACAACAATCATTCGGTTTCTCACGGCTTGCAACAGGCAATGACTTATGCTCAGATGATGGACTTATCCAACAAGGGTGTGTCCTGCACACCCTTTCGTTAGATTTGACCCCCTGGGTGCAAAAATGAACCCCCTAAAATGGCTCAATGGTTTCAAATGCACCCACCAAAATCAGAGTAGTAACACACTTTATTTTGACTACGTTTCTACTACGAATGAGTGTATTGATTTGCCTTATATTGCCACGATATGTCAAGATATGTACGAAAAATCAATGTCGCTTGGCATTGTAACAATACCTTGTACATTTTTGAAAGTGGCAAAACACGGCAAATTACGGCAAAATAAGGCTTTTTAGGAGGAAAAAACATGAGTATTCGCGTGCTCTTTATCTGCCACGGCAACATTTAAAGTATGGCGAGAAAGACTTGATTTTGTAGGATTTTCTAGATAGAAACAAATAATTTACACCTTATTTATACCTTTGGAAGACCGAATCGGAATAATTAAAAAAGTTGTCATAATTCAGTTGGTCAAAAAATAATACTACACTCAAAATCAATTAAAAAATCAATCGTAAAAAAATACGATTGATTTTTTGCGCATTTTTGCATATAATACAATCATTATGGTTGGAAAGGGAACGATTACTATGCGTGAAACAAGAATATTAGAATTCAAGGAAACGATTACGAATACTTTTTTGAAAACAGTTAGTGCCTTTTCGAATTACAATGGTGGAACAATTCTTTTTGGGGTTGATGATAATGGAAATGCGAAAGGATTGCCAGATGTAAAACAGGCCTGTCTGGATATCGAAAATAAAATCAATGACAGTATATCACCTCAACCAAACTATACACTTGAAATACAGAATAATGACCAGACGATAAAACTTACTGTAAAAAGTGGTCTTCAAAAACCGTATTTATATAAATCAAAAGCATACAAACGAAATGATACAGCAACGATAGAGGTAGATACATTGGAATTTTCAAGGCTTGTATTAGATGGAAAAAATATTAGCTTCGAAGAATTACCTTGTAAAGATCAGGAGCTATCTTTTAAAATTTTACAGTGTAAACTGAAAGAAAATATTTACATTGAAATTTTCAATCAAGATATTTTAAAGACATTGAACCTGTATGACAATGTAAATGGTTATAATAATGCGGCGGGACTTTTGGCAGATAAAAATCATTTTTCAGGAATTGATATTGTTAAGTTCGGTGAGAATATCAGTATTATTCAAAAAAGAGTAACGTTTGAACATATATCGGTTTTAGAAATATATGAAAAAGCACTTGCTATATTTAGAGATTATTACCAATATGAAGTAATACAGGGGGCTGACAGAAAGATGGTAGAGAAAATACCGGAAGCAGCTTTCAGAGAAGCAATTGCAAATGCTTTGATTCATAGGGTATGGGATATTAATTCACACATCAGAGTTTCTATGTTTGATGATAGAATAGAAGTAGTGTCTCCTGGTGGATTGCCGGCTGGAATAACGGCAGAAGAATATTTATCAGGTAAACTATCTATTTTAAGAAATAGAAATCTTGCAAATGTATTTTACAGACTGGGATTAGTAGAGATATTTGGAACAGGAATTACACGAATCAAACAACTGTATGCAGAGAGTTTGATAAAACCAGAATTTGAAGTATCAGAAAATGCTATAAAAATTGTACTGCCGATATTTGAAACGAAAGTCAATTTAACCGAAGACGAAAAAGTGATTTACAAATTTTTAAGTAAGACGATGCTGAAACCAATAAGTGAAATTGCACCATATGTCCCATTTGGCAAATCAAAAACAACACAATTACTGAAAGCTATGGAGAAAAAGGGTGTGATTGCAGTTGAAGGAAAAGGCAGAGGAACAAAATATGTCATTAAGTGATTGAGAACATAGAGGGCTCAAATTTCACAATCTTTCAATAACACAAGGAGAAAATCATATGATAAAAGTGCTTTTCATCTGCTATGGCAACATCTGTCGTTCCCCCATGGCGGAATACATATTAAAGGACATGATCGAGAAGCGTAATCTCATATCTCAATTCGAGATCGCCTCGGTTGCCACGTCAACGGAGGAAATCTGGAGCGGTAAGGGCAATCCTATATATCCGCCGGCGAAGGAAGAATTAAGGCGGCATGGCATTGGTAAGACAAGCTATACAGACTTCTCAGGGAAGCGGGCAAGGCAGGTGACTGCTGCAGATTATGAATATTACGATTATATTTTGTGCGCAGATGCAGATAATATAAGAAGCACCATCAGAATAACAGGTCCTGACCGGGCAGGTAAAATAAAGCTCTTGTTGGACTATGCCGGAAGACCTGGGCAGAGCATAGCAGATCCTTGGTATACCGGAGATTTCCGAACAACATATCAGGATATTGTTGAAGGTTGTGAGGGCTTGTTGCGACATCTTGGTATTGAGTAAAGCCTGAGATCAAAATTCTTACATGTAAAAAGATAGTCTTATACGAGCAATAGAGCGTAAAAAGCCAAATAAAAAGTGCAAGTAAAATGTAAGATGCAAAAACATAAGTCAGAGAACATAATCTGGAAAATATAAGATAGAAAAAACTCAATTTGTTAAACAAATAATCGAAAGGTGGCACAGAGAACAAGAAAATGCAGTTGAAGATAATATTGCTTCTGGCAGCATTCGCAATTTGTGTATTCCCGGTGGGGTGCGGCAGCAAGGAAAGCATCGACAGAGACAAAACAGCAGTGAGCCAGACAGAAGACAGCGGAACCGGGAATGACAAAAGCAACGGTGACTTAAGGGATAACGAAAACGCTGCTGACACAGACAATAATTCCGGTGCTGAACAATCGACCGGCAACTGGTCAGAAGAGGCAGACAATTCGCAGCAGGATACTACAGATAAAGAGAAAGGTGATACGGAAGAAACGATGATCTATGTGGCATTGGGGGATTCACTGACTCACGGGTATGGGTTGGCGGACAAGCAGAAGGACAGATTTTCGGCGGTTATAGCCGAAAAGCTCAGGACGGATGGCTATATATGTTCGGAGTTCAATTACGGTGTGGATGGGCTGACCAGTGATGGGCTTCTTGAAATGTTGAATGCGGGGCAGTGCTCCATGACCGGCAGGGCTGATCTCATTACCATTGATATCGGGGCAAATGATGTTCTTCACACGGCGTCCATGCTGGCGGCATACGCCATGTATGATATGGCGGCACCGGAGGACGAGTACGGGAGCATACAGACTGAGTTGGATAACAGCCTGGACCGGTACCGGAGCAATTTCGAGACACTTATAGATAATATTAAAAGGGAAAATCCAGACGCCAGGATCATTTGCACCACAATATATAATCCATACAAAAATCTTGACATGACAATACAGGTGCCGGACGGAGAGGTGTCGTTAAGCGAATACACCGACAGGGTGGTCACAAGGCTCAATAACGTCATGAAGGAGGTTGCGGCAGATAAGGGGATAGAAGTGGCCGACAGCTACACGGCATTTGAACTGACAAATAAAACCGTGCTCAATGCCAAAAATGATGCCACAGGCACCAATATGGACATACATCCCAATAAGGATGGATATGCCCTCATGGCGGAGGCATTCTATCAGGTAATAAAAAGCAAATAGAATACAAGTTATGACCGATAAGATTGAAAATTGCAAATAATATGAATATATGGAATTTTCTCTAAAGTTGAAATAATTAAAAAAATATAGTATACTGTCACAGAAATGCATGGTATATATAGGCTGTGCAGAGAAAAATCCAACAGATAGGGTCAGATTTGATGGTGCTTATTTTAGTATGGGTTGATGTTCCACATGATATGCCAGGCTTTCTATGAGAATCAGGCATGTGGCACCAGGTTCTGCCAACGGCATTTTTTATGATCTGACATAGTGGAGGTAGTAGTATATGGAATTGTTTTTAGGAAGACCTGAGAACACCGAGGGCAGGCTGCCCAGAGAGGTCAGGGTCTATGACTTCCTTGACGAACATGGGATTGAATATATGAGAACAGACCATGCGCCGGCGGACACCATGGAGGTTTGCTACGAGATCGATTCGGTGCTCAATGCCACCATTTGCAAAAACCTGTTTTTGTGTAACAGGCAGAAGACCCGGTTCTATCTTTTGATGATGCCCGGGGACAAGCCTTTTAAGACAAAGGAGATCACATCACAGATCGGCAGTGCAAGGCTGTCATTTGCATCACCTGAGGACATGGAGAAGTATCTGGATATTAAGCCGGGGGCCGTGAGTATCATGGGACTTATGAATGACAAGGACAATGTCGTGCAGCTTCTGGTGGATGAAGATGTGATGAAGGAGGAGTACCTGGGATGCCACCCTTGCGTAAGTACTTCGAGCCTTAAAATAAAGACCGCCGATGTGTTTGGACCATACCTGAAGGCAGTGGGACATGACATGATAAAGGTGAAATTAACAGGAGAGGCATAAGCCTATTGGAATAATATGGATTTAAGAGTGATTTTTGAGGGCGGACATACAAAGGAACGTAACCGTGCTGCATATAAAAAACTTGCAAATGTTGAGCTTGAGCTCACTGCAAATGACATGTATCGTGCCCTTATAACCGGTGACAGCATGAGACCTATTCTCAGGGAGAATCGTGACGTGGCGATAGTTGACAGCGTCAGGGGAGTACTTTCTCCAAATGATGTGGTGCTGTACAAGCGTCCGGATGGGCAGTATGTACTTCACAGGATACTTAATACCTATGGAAATTATTACGTTACCTGCGGAGACAACAGGTGGAAGCGGGAGAAGATACCATTTGACTGGGCGATAGGCGTCATGAAGGGGTTCTATAATGATGACGAGTACATAGATGTGACAGACAAAGCCTACCAGCGGTATTCAAAACTCTGGTGCAGGATATATCCCCTTAGAGCTGCCTGGCTGTGGCTGCGACATTTCTTCCAGTTCGTGAAAGAATTTGCAATATCGCTTACTGCCAGATACGACAGATTTATAAGGAAAGTCCGCAGATGGTGGATCCGCCACAAGAGATTTTAGGCAGATAGCAAGTGCGGCAAATGTAATAACTTAATTGAATTATAATTTAAACAAGACAGCGTCATGCAAAGGAGATACCTAACCTTAGCATGACGCTTTTCATGTAACGATGTCTATGACATCAATAAAATCCTGTTTAAAAGACCTGATCTGTGTTATAGTTTTCATAGATGACAGAGGAAACCACTGATATTTCGTGGCTTTCTTGCGGCGTGACCGAAATAAACATAAAGAGAGAATTTGCAATGGGTGAAAATAAAAACAAAATTACTTCAAGTAAAGACAAGACCGGTTCAAAAAATAAATTAAATACTGGAAAAAAACAAGTTAAGGGTAATAAAATTTCCGGAAATAATGACCATAAACAGCAGGGCAGCAGACCGGCAAAAGCCAAGGCACAAAAAAGCGACAAATGTCCGGTCTTCGGCAAATGTGGCGGTTGTCAGTACCTTGATATTCCATACGAGAAGCAGCTGGAAATAAAGCAGAAGAATATGGAGAAGCTGCTGTCTTCATTTGGCTATGTGGATCCAATCATAGGCATGGAACAGCCGTATTTCTACAGGAATAAGATAAATGTTTCCTTCAGACGTCTAAAGAATGGCGAGATAATAGCCGGAATTTACGAGGAGGGTACCCACAACGTACTGCGTACCGACACCTGCATGATCCAGGACAAGCGGGCTGCAAATATAATACAGACAGCGGCGGCACTGATAAAATCCTTCAAATTGCAATTATATAATGAAGACACAGGAACAGGGCTTATCAGACATATGCAGATAAGAACAGGATTTGCCACGGGGCAGATCCTGGTGATAATCGTCACCTCAAGACCGGAATTCCCATCAAAGAAAAACTTCTCGAAGGTGTTTGTGGAGAAATGTCCGGAGATAACCACTATAGTCCAGAACATTAACCCAAAGAAGACAACGATGGTTCTGGGAGACAGGAACCAGACTATATATGGAAAGGGTTTCATTGAGGATATATTGTGTGGCAACAGATTTCGCATATCTCCGGGAAGCTTCTATCAGATAAATCCGATCCAGACGGAGGTGCTATATAATAAAGCCATCAAGTATGCGGATCTCAAGAAGAAAGAGACTGTTCTGGACGCTTATTGCGGCATAGGAACTATCGGAATATCCATGGCGTCAAGGGCTAAGAAGGTCATTGGCGTTGAGTTGTCAACGGCAGCCATCAGGGACGCAAATAAAAATGCCCAGATAAATAAAATAGACAATATTGACTTCTATAATAATGACGCCGGGGTGTTCATGGAGGAACTGGCTGAAGCCGGTGAAACCATAGATGTTGTGTGCATGGATCCCCCAAGGTCGGGCAGTAATGAGGTGTTCCTTTCATCCCTTGTTACCCTTTCCCCAAGAAAGGTTGTATATGTGTCCTGTGGTCCGGAGAGCCTCGCCAGAGATCTCAAGTATCTCACAACTCATGGCTACAAGGTGATCAAAATGACTCCGGTGGATTTATTCCCGATGACCGAGCATTGTGAGGCGGTGTGCCTGCTAAGCCGAAAAGCCGCTAACTAATCGGTTTGCAGGGCAATTTCTGCATAGATGTGACTGTGTTTTAACTTGGTTAAAATGTGTAATTGATATTGATTTTTATAGAGGGGTGCAAAAATTTGCTGAGACTTTTGACGTGCGCTGGGATTGTATCGGCAAAAAATGGTTGTCCGCGAATAGTTGCACCCCTAAATAGAGATAAAATCTAATTAAATGAAATAAACAATTGAATTCTTATGCTGTTGGAGGTGAATATGAGTTACGAGATAAAACCTGGCTTATCTATTGGACAAATTCAATTAGGAATGGACAGGAACAAGGTAAATGAGCTTATAACAGAGCTTGAAGAATGGAAAGATACTCCGTATGGATATAAAAAAGAAGTTATTTATGATTGTAATGATGATTTTCAGATTATGTATGATGATGATTTAAGAGTATCCTTTATTTTATGTACATCACCTGAACTGTTGACTATGCTAGGTAAATGTCTTAATTCAGAACTGTTCTACGAGGATATATTGGAAATGATTAAGGCTCAGGATCCTAGTATTGAAGAGGATGAAGAGGGTTTCATCAGTAATGAATTAGGATTTGGACTTAACTTTGATTATGATGATGACGAGCAAATATTTATTACATGTGTTCAGGTTGCTGTTAAAGATTTCTGGGCAAATGAGCCATGTGAGGAATAAATGTAATTTGTTATCTTTTAGTGCAATGCTATAAGCCTTAACCTCGTAAGCTACGTTTACTATGTCGCTAGACTGAAATAGTTCTTTAGCTCGATTGTTAAATAGTTCCATGATACAATATCCGAAAATGCGGAAATGTAAAAGGGATATTGAACTATGAACATATATGAAAGAATCTTTGATAGACTCGAAGAACTACATATGAGTCAGATTGAATTATCGCGTAGAACCGGCATTGCTACCAGTACGATAAGTGATTGGCGAAAGAAAAAGATTAATCCGCAGGCAGATAAGTTAGTTGCCATATGCAAGGCACTAGATATGCCGCTTGTGGATTTACTTTGTGATGAAGATGATAAAAAGAATAAAGTATTGACTTCGGAATGCGTGACAGATGATGGATTAATGATTGAAACTATAATGAATGCTTCTGATGATATTAAAAGAAGAGTAATCGCTTATTATTACCTAATTTGCGACAAAGATAATAGTGATAAGCAAGGATGAAGCTATATTGATAGAAGATTTATAGATTCTGATTTTCTAGTTAGAGGTTATATTATAATGGTAGTGAAGTATAAAGGGCAAAAATTAAGATATGTAAAAGATTTTCATGGTAAAGAGGTTTTGTGGATTCTCAATCCTGAACAGATTGAAATGCCGGGAATGATATTTGTTGGTGGTTATTCAAACGAGTATTGCATTTTTATGGATACATTGAGTGATGATGAACAAAAGGAAATACGAAAACAGTTGAACAGCAGATGACAGAATTATTCCAAACTTCTCGAACAAATGTAGTAGAACATATTAAGCATATTTATGAGGAGGGTGAATTAGACGAAATTTCAACCTGTCGGAATTTCCGACAGGTTCGAAAAGAAGGAAATCGTGAGGTGACAAGGCAGATCCCTCATTATAATCTTGATATGATTATCTCTCTTGGATACCGAATTAAATCAGTGATTGCAACAAGATTCAGGCAGTGGGCGACACAGAGATTAAAAGAATACATGCAAACATAGGAAGCTTGTTGATGGATACCGCTGTACATATAAAAGACAGTGGAATGAAGACAGGATAAATGCGGCAGTAGAGGAGATAATTCGTAAATTTGTAAAGAATCCGAAGTTTGAGGAAGAAATCAGAAAGCAGATAGGTGGCAGTATTGATACATCAGAGCTTGACAGAGAATATGATGGTTTGAAAGACAGATTGAGCCAGACAACAGGGGCAAAGAACAAGCTTGCAGACCAGATGGATCATTTATCTGTATCCGATAAGAATTATGACAAAAAATATAATGACATGCAGGAACGTTTGGACAAGCTATATGATGAAATTACGGATATTGAGAATGCCATGGAAGAAGTCACGACAAGGCTTTATAATATAAAGCAGGACAAAATCTCAGAAGATAATGTGTATCAGTTCCTTTTATTTTTTGACAAGCTGTATGATAAATTTACAGATTTGGAAAAGAAGACATTTTTAAAGAGCTTTCTGTCAGATGTATTTATTTATGAGGAAGAACAAAAGGACGGCAGAATATTAAGAGGTCTTCGATTTAAATTTCCGATATAT
>ERZ859732.8-NODE-8-length-82615-cov-4.130002_pt1 | contig 82615 bp, 75 predicted proteins | sample MGYA00510123_ERZ859732 | MGnify/ENA primary metagenome ERZ859732 (study PRJEB30046, sample SAMN00715133) | human gut metagenome | study: EMG produced TPA metagenomics assembly of the A metagenome-wide association study of gut microbiota in type 2...
GTGAGATCTGTGGATTCCGTGGGAGGACCTACGCAGCCTAACAATCTGTGCAGATCTGTGAAATCTGTGGGAGAATATTCTAACGCGTTGAAATAATCTTCAGCACATCGTTAGGATAAATATAGTTTCTTTTGCGCAATCGAGAGAAGCAGAAACAATTGTTCTGCTCGAGCACATGCACCACGAACTCGGTGCAGTAGAGCGCCTTCGCCGAGGAGTGGTCGAAGTTGAAGTCGAACGGCACCTGCTGCTCCACCAGCGCCTCCACCGTGCGCCTCACGGCCGCCGTACCCCCCCCCCCCCGCCGTATCCACCGCGCAGGGCGCCTTGCGGGCGTAGATGCAGTAAGACCCGTTCTTGCGCAGATACTCCTCCGGCGTCTCCATCACCACCTTCTTAGCCACCGTAGACGCATGCGCCAGACGCACGCCGTCGGCATAGCGTATGACGATGCCGCAATGCGATGGGGTAGAGTCGCACACCTCGAACGAAGTGCAGCCCGAGAGCGCACGCACAGCCACCGACTCCCATGCGTCGCCAACGCTGAAAAACACGTCGCCCGTAGCGAACGCCGACGTGTCGGGCACGAGATACGGAGGTCGTTTCAGCCAGCAGAAGCCGACCCATGCGGCGGCTGCAAAAACGAAAAAGGCGCACCCCCACACTACTAAATGGAGAATGCGCCTTGTGATCCTATTCATTCGTTAAGCTAGTTTTTAGTGAATATATCTATGCGGCATACGCCTATGCCGAGCAGTGATATGAGCATATAGAGCCAACTGCCCCAAGAGAGAGAGATGCCAGAGGGCAGAGCAATTGCGAAAAGCAGACAGAGCACGACGCCAGCCATGAAGCACAGCGTGCAGAAGTGCTCGCTCAGCTTGCCCGTCAGCTTCAGGTTAACCGACTTGTTGAGCACGACGAACATTGGAGCCAGGAATATCAGAACGGAGAGGAATCGTGAGAAACCGAGTCCGCTGCCTTCGAACAGCACCTTCAGTCCGTTGATCTTCGCCTTGCCTGCCACGTCGATGGCTGGACAGAAGCCGAACGCTACGAACATGAGTATAGCGAGTGCTATGACAATAGATGTCTTGTTCTGTCTTACGGTTTTAATCAATTCGTCCATATTATTTAGTTTTATGGGGTGTATCGGTTTATGTTAATAGTTTTTGTGATGGTAGTGGCGGAGCGTTTCTCCGCCATTCAATCGCCTATCTTACCATTTCCAGCTTGTAGCTCTTAGCCAGCTTGCTGCCTTCAATGTCCGCCTTGCCGAAGCCGAGCTTGTCGAACTTCACTGGTGTGCCAGCCTTCACGAGCAGTTTGCCGTCGGCGTCCTGCACCTCTACGCTGCCCACTTTTGCCTTGTACACCTGCTTGCCTTCGGCGTCGTAGCCGGTGATGTATACGTTCTCGGTAGAGTAGTAGTACTTCTGGTCGATGGTGATGTCGGAAGCCGCCTTCGCCTCGCCGTTCACCTTGAACCTGGGTGTGAGAGCCGACTCGCTTGAGAACTCCTCGAACTCGAGAGATACGGGCGACGTAACCTCAAACTGCGACTCGGCGAACTCGATTGGCTTGCCGTTGAGGTCCTTTGCTGTAGCTTCCAGCTTCTCCTTCCACTTCTTGTTGAGCTTCTCCGACTTTTCGAGGAAGCGTTTCTTGTCGGCTTCTGTCTTGATGTTCTCAGCCTCCTTCTTCAGTTCGGCTTTCTCTTCAGTAAACTGTGCGTACTTGTCGGGGAGCTGTCCGAGCATACCTGCGGATGAACCGCCACCTGAGCAAGAGAACAACAGTGGCATAAGGATGGCAGCCAGTGCCATGAGCTTGATTATCTTCATAAGTTTTGTGTTAGTTAAAGTTATTAATGTTAGTAACTACTTCTTGTCTTTAGGTTTCGATTGCAAAGTTAGCGTACGATCTAAAAACTCTTGTTACCAAACTCTCAAATTATCGTTCACAAAGGATAAACAGAGTTGTCAAAACGTAAAAATTCTATTAACAACTTTTCTAACACGTTGAGGTTCAAACGTTTTCTTCCTTGCGATATTTTGTGGGCGAAGTGCCTTTTATCTTGCTGAAAACGCGAATAAACGACTGCGAACTGTTGAATCCCGACTTCTCGGCTATCTGCACGATGTTCTCCTCCGAGTTGAGGAGCAGGTTGCAGGCATAGTCGATGCGGTATTTGTTGACGTAATCGTAGAACTTACACTCAGCCTCGCGGTTGAAGTAGGCGCTGACGTACGTGCGGTTGGTGCCTATCTCGGTAGCGATGTCAGACACCTTGAGGTTGGGGTTGAGGAAAATCTGGTCTTTGTCGAACAGCGTGCTGATGCGCTTACCAATCTCCGACATCTCCGTGTCGCTGGCTTCGGCAGGTGCAGGCATCTCCTCGCTGCCGCCTTCGGCAAGGTCGGAGAGCTCGTCGAGCACCGACTCGTGCTTGTAGATGTAGTAGCTTATGAACATCCACATCACCAGCGAGCAGACCATATAAAGAGCCTCGAGTGCATAGTTTACGTGCATGCAGTCGACAATCCATATAAGAAGAATGAAGGTGAACGAGAAGAGGATGGCGCGAAGCCAGCTCAGGTTGATGTTCTCGGTGTAGGAGAAGCGCAACTTCAGTTGGGCGTTGTACTTGGGGATGGCGAATGCTGTCCATATAAAGTAGCTTGTGCCGTATACGGCAGCCTCAAGCACCATGGCATAATAGAATACAACGTCTCTGGTGACCGACAGAAGCGCAAAAGGCACGATGAACAGCAGTTCGTGGAATACGATTGTGCGGCGTGTGAGGCTCGTAGGGCTGCACAGCTCTATGAGCGCGAAGGCATAAAGCGGCACGACTACCATGTCGGCAGCCGTCACTACCATCCAGTCTATCTCATCGAGTTCGGCAATCGGCTTTATGAAGAAGAGGTCTTTCAGACACTGCAGGCCGATGACGAACATAAGCACCGTGACGAGGCGCGAGAGCAGCTCCTTGTCCTTGCGGTAGAAGAGCCACGACATCATGAAGTAGAACATGACGCACAGTCCGTAGATGAAATATATGGCGTATAGCATAGGTTTTAGGTTTTAAACGGTGGTGGTGCTACCCCTTGCGTCCGAAGTCGGCAGGCACCTCGCCCCATCGCTTCGTCTCCCACTTCACCACGGGGTTCACTATCTGGTGGGTGCGCAGCCATGTCTCGGCGCGTGCTATTATCTGGTAGAGCTGTTCGGTTTGGGGTGTGCGCTCGAGCTTGGTCTTGCACTGGCGCTTCTGCACCCACAGAATGGCGTTGTGCGAGTCGGAATATATCGTCTTGCCCGTTACGCCCTGCTTGTCGAGCAGCGCCAAGGCGTGTACGATGGCGAGAAACTCGCCTATGTTGTTGGTGCCGTGTACGGGTCCGAAGTGGAACACCTGCGCTCCGGTGGCGAGGTCGATAGCCTGATACTCCATCGGGCCGGGATTGCCCGAGCAGGCTGCGTCTACAGCCCAAGCGTTCGCCGCCACCTCCATAGGGAGTGGCAGCACGGTGTCGTGACGGTAATCGGGAGGGTTTTGCATTTATGAGTTTTGAATTTTGAATTTTGAGTTTTGAATTGTTGCCTTTGGCAATTTAGAATTTATGAGTTTAGAATTTATGAGTTTTGAGTAGCGAATTCAAAATTCAAAATTGGATAATTCCTAATCGGCGTAGCCGATAATTAAAAATTCAAAACTCAAAATTCAAAACTCACTCCTCACACCATAAACATTATTATTACTTGCGCTATGATCACTCTGATGAACATGCCGAGCGGATATACCGAGGTATAAGCCACGGCGGCGCGTTCGCCAGGGATGGTGTCGTTGGCGTAGCTGAGCGCCATCGGGTTAGCCATTGCGCCGCAGAGCAGACCGCAGATGGTGCCGAAGTCGAACTTGCGCGTCTTCAGCGCTATAGCGCCCACGATGAGCAGCGGCAGCATGGTGAGCACCAAGCCGATGCCTACCCACATCAAGCCCTCTGGACGTATGATGGTGCCGAGGAAGTCCTGACCGGCTACGAGTCCGAGGCAGGCGAGATAGAGCGAGAGACCCATCTTGCGCAGCATCAGCGACGCCGAGCGGGTGGTGTAGGTGATGAGATGCACGCGTGCGCCGAGCGAACCGATGATGATGCCCATGATGATAGGGCCGCCGGCGATGCCGAGCTTCACAGGCGCGCTCATGCCGGGTATGGTGATAGGAATCATGCCGAGCGCCAGACCCAAGAGTAGTCCGAAGAAGATGGCGCCGAGGTTAGGCTCGTTGAGGCCCGTCACGGCGTTGCCGAGGAACGCCTCTGCGTGGTCGATGTCTTCGGGTGTGCCCACGACGGTGACGCGGTCGCCGTACTGCAGGTGGAGCGTATCAGTTGCGAGCAGCTTGATGTCGCCGCGCATCACTCTCGACACGTTCACGCCGTATGTCTCGCGCATGTGCAGCGAGCCGAGCGTTCTACCGTTCAGACGGCTGCGCGTCATCACTATCACGCGGCTCTCCACAGACGAGTCGATGGCGTTCCAGTCTATCTTGTCGCGGTTCCAGTCTTTCTTCACATGCTCGCCGAAGAGGATGTTCATGGCAGCCACCTCGTCGCGGTTGGTCACCACGAGCACGTTGTCGCCGTGCTGCATCACGGTCTGTGCCATCGGAACGATAACCTTTCCGTTGCGCCAGATGCGCGAGATGATGAAGTGGCGGTGGGTCGACTGCGCTATCTGCGCTATCGTCTTGCCCGAGAGGGCAGGGTTGACGCAGATGAACTGTCCGACGTATGTGCTGTCGTCGTCAGAGCTTTGGCAGCGGTCAAGGTCTTCCTTGCGCACGAGGAACTTGCGCAGCAGTATCATGGCGAAGATGACGCCCACTACGCCCAGCGGATAGGTCACGGCACAGCCCAATGCGGCGCCGCTGCTCGATATATGCTGTGTGGCAAGTGCCTGCTGAGCCGCACCTAGCGCCGGCGTATTGGTCGTGGCACCGCAGAGGATGCCCACCATGTCGGGGATGCTGATAGGCAGCACGAGGCACAGCGAGAGCGCCATCACGGTGCCGAGCACTATGACGCCCAAGCCCCAGCCGTTGAGCGACGCACCGTCGTGGCGCATCATGCCTATGAAGTTAGGACCTACGTGCAGACCCAGGGCGTAGACGAAGAGAGAGAGGCCGAAGGTTTCGGCGAAGCTGATCATCTGCTCGTCGGCAGTGAAGTGGAGGCTGCCCGCCACGATGCCCATGAAGAACACGAACGCCACGCCGAGCGAGATGCCGCGGATGCGCAACTTGCCCAGTGCCATGCCCACGCTGATGATCAGCGCCAGCACTACCAGCGTCTGTACTGCTGAGTGTATGGTGAAAAGACTGTCAATCCATTCCATTGTATATCTGTGTAATTTGTTTTAGAGTTTATTAGCTACCTTCAGGGGGTGCCTTCAGGGGGTGCCTTTAGGGGGCGTCTTTAGGGGGCACTTGTCTCCGCTCGGCTTTGCCGCTTGCCAGAGCAAGAAGTGCACCAACGTAGCTCTGTTGGTGTACTTCTTGCTCTGTTGATACCTCTCAGGGGGGCACTTGTCTCAAGTGCACCCCCTGGAAGTCCCCTAATGATTCTTTCTGCAAAGTTACTGCAAACTGCTGACTCTACAAAACAAATGCAACAAAAAAGGCGCTGCCCGCTGAGGGCAACGCCTTAATATTCATTTATATAAGCTGTTCTGTTGCTTTATAACTGCTTCGCCGATTACTTAACGAGCACCTTGCGTGTTGTGCCGTCAGACATCTTAACGATGTTGATGCCCTTCACCGGAGCTGCAATCTGAACACCGTTCACGTTGTAGCGAGCCACAACGGTAGCCTCAGAGCTGTTGTTTACGTTCTCGATGCCGGTTGTGCCGAAGTCAGCCACCTTGGCCTTGCGAGCGTTAACGATGGCGCCAGTCTTCTTGTCGAGTACCATAGCGATAACGTAAACCTCGTTACCACAGCTTCTGATGGCCTCCTTCAGCGCCTTCTTTGTAGGCATTGTGAGTGTGTAGTAGCTGTTTACAGAGCCGTTTGCAACGAGCGATGGCAGAGTGGCCTTGTTCTTGCTGCTTACGTAAGAGCTTGAGATAAGCACGTCGTTGTATGTCGCTGCGTATAATGAACCTGCATCCCAAAGGAACTGGAGGTCTTCAGGCATGCTGCTCTGTGAATTGTACAAGCCAGTGCCCTTTGCAAAGTAGTTAGACTGCTTCCACGACTTTGTTGTGCCAGAGAGGTTGTCGGCAACAAGCATGTAGGCGATGTCGTAGTCGCCAGAAACCAGCGACTCTACAGATGCCTTTGCGTATACATATGCAGTATCCTCGCTGAATGCGCCCTCTACAGATACGTCTATCAGCGGCATCTCCTTCAATGAAGCCATGAATGCCTTAGGTAAGTCGTTGTACGGGTCTAAATCGCCTGATGAACGGTTAACCATGCAGCTCGGAGCGCCCTGGAAACCTAAGCTGTAAGAGGTGTAGTACATCGGGTCGCTTGAGTTGTACTGATGCATAGCTATGCCTACGAACTGGTCGCCATAAAGCTCGCGCATGTTGTGCATGCCGACGTGACCTCTCGGGCAGAAACCGCAACCGGTGCCGGTGTACTCCTCTACTACCGATCTCTTCACGAACTCTCTTTCTACTGTGTAGAGTGTGCCGGTAGCTGTCTTTATAGCGCATGCGTTCTCTGCGCCGTTCACCTTTGTTACGGTGAGTGTTACAGCGTTCTTGCCAAGCTCAGAAGCTGCAGCGAACGGAACCTCTATGGTGTGTGTGCCTGCTACGCCGTAGTCCTTGCCGAAGTCGAGGTGCTGCTCAGCGCCTGCCTTGCCGTCGAGAGAGATGGTGTAGTCGATGCTTGTGAACTTAGAACCGAGGTTTCTGAATTTTACAGCTACGTTCTTTGTCTTGCCCTTTGCAACCATTACGTTGCCGAAGTCGAGAGGTTGTACAGAGTTAGGTGCGAAATCGCCCTCTACGATGAGCTGGATAGCGAGACTCATGCCGCCGCTTTGGAACTGGTACCAGGTTTCACCGCTACCGCCCTGCGAAGCAGGGATGTTAGCATATACGAAGAACGGACCGTCAACCTCAGAGTTAACGCCGATAGGGTAGTTGCTTGATGTCTGCTTGTAGTTGAAGCCTACGAACAAGTTCTGGAAAGAAGAACTCAGTTCTACCTTGTTGTCGAACATCACCTCATGCCATTCGCCTGTGTTTGTTGCGCCTGCTGCTGATGTAACGCTCTTGTCAGAAGTAGCGACGTCTGCCATATCAACAATCTGACCGTTTTCGAGTGTCAGGTTCTGTACGAATACACCGTTAGCTGTCTGGCCCTGACCCAGATTGAAGCGTACGCCGGCAATCTTCTTGCCGTAGTAGGGAGCGAGGTCGTCTGCTGTAAGCTTGATGGCTACCTTATTGTTGCCGGTGAAGTTTGGAACGCCTACGTAGTTGTCGCAATCGTCGGTGTCGAAGTAGCCTACGAGACGCTGGTTGGCAGCGAGGTTAGCCTTCGCAGGAGCCTTGAATGCGCCGAAAGCCGGTGCCTGAACGCCCAGCGGGTTCGGTGACTTTTCTACTGTGAAGTTCTGCGCGCCGGCTGTGAGAGCCAACAGCATTGCAAAAGCAGAAAGCAGGAATTTTTTCATGATTTGATCTTTTCTGAATTGTTAAAACTTATTCTTTTATTTAATGTATTTCACGGTCTTGCCATTAGAGAGCTTCACGATGTTCAAGCCCTTCTGTGGAGCTGAGAGGCGTGTACCGTCTGCTGCGTAGCGTGCCACTACTGTAGCGTCTGCGTTGCTGATGCCGTTGATGCCGGTAGCACCGTAAACGAAGTTAACGGTTACGCTTGTGCTCTCGCCAATCTCTTCGTAGTCGTACATGGGCTGGTGGGTGATCGGGTCGTTGCCGGCAGCTACCTGCTTGCACGCAATCAGTGTGAGCTTTGCTACAGCTTTGCCTTCCATTGAGTTGTCGTCGTCGTCGAGACCCATAATCCATTCTGTCTTAAGGTCGTTGTTGTAGCTTGCGTCAATAACAGCGCCGTTGGTTGTTACCACTCCCTTTTCGCTTGTGATAAAGCAGTTCTTAGGGAAGCAGTACTGGATGTCGCCGTGCGGCAACTCTGTAATGTTAAGGCGCAGCTTTACGCCTACCTTTGCTCCGTCCATCTCTGTCTTTGTCTGTTTAACGAAGAGGCCGGTAGAAATCTGAAGATCGCCTGAAGGACCCTCTTCTGTCTCGGTTCTTGTTAATACAGAGCCGCTCGGTACGACGTTGCCGTCCTTATCAGTGAACTCGAAAATGCCCTTTGCGTCCTGAGCGAACATTGCCACTGCAGAGAAGAGAGCGATACAAAGTGTAAAGATTTTCTTCATATTATTCTGTTTTTTTTAAATTTAGCGTTTAGTGTTAATAGCGTATTTGAAGCGTGTTTGAGACTGTGTGTGCGACCTACGCATGCACACAGTCTCAAAAAAATGTTATTCGGCAGCGGTTCCTGCGAAGACAGCCTTCTTCGTAACCTGCTTTACCTCATTGTCGTCGTAAACGAAAGCCACTACCGATACCTTCTCGGCGTTCCAGTTCTCTGGCAGCGTATATTCGTACTGCTTTTCTGTTGTAGCACCCTCGTTCACGGTTACGTCCTCGCCCCATGTGGTGTTGACAGCGTCGCGGAACACGTGGTTGTGTACATACTCCATGTTGGCAGTTCCGTCGGGCATTGTCTGCATAGCCACGATACCGTCCTCAATGAGCCACACCTGCAGCTTGCCTGTCGTATTGCCGTCGGTGCCGAAAGCCTTTACGTCGATGGTGAGCTTGCGCGAAGTGGCGTCGTAAATGTTGTTGACGCTGAGCGAGAGCGTAGCCTTCTTAGAGATGAGCGTACCTACGTAGCTTGCCCATGTGTTATAGTCCTGGTTAGGAGCTGTAGCGCGGTTGAAGAGCGCCCAAGGCTGTCCGAGCTTGCTCTGGCTGTCCCAGTGCTTGTAGTATTCGTTGCCGGTGTCTGTCATCAGACCCACTCTCTTCTTGCTGCTCTTCATGCCGAGCGGACCGCTGTGAATGCCCACCGCGATGACGTTCTCCTCGCCGTAAGCTTCTACGATATTGTTGATAGCGTTTGTGCCGTTAGGACAGTTCGGACACTTCTGTCCGGTGAAGTCCTCGATGAGCACCGCGCGTCCCACTTCAGCCGGCTTCACGTAGATGAGTCGGTCGTTGGGATCTACTTCCTGACATGCCACTGTTGCGAAAATGGCGATGGCGCTTGCTGCGCCTAACAATATATTCTTCAGTTTCATAATAGTGGCTTTAGAAGTTAAAGTTGTATGATACTGTCACACCCTTGCTTGCCGGCACGTAGCGGCATACGCCACCCGAGCAGTTGTAGCCTGCGCGTGTCTTGCCGTAGCCCACCTGCAGACGGTGTGCACCGTGAGTGTAGGTGACAGAGCCGTTGATGTAGTGCTCGGCGTGTGTGCCCTTTGTCTCGTCGATGGATCCGTTCGATGTGTAGTAGTGCTCCGCACCGTTGTACTGGTCGCTGATGGTGAACATGAAGTTGGGCAGAACGGAAAGCTCGAGCAAGCCGAACCACCAGTCGCCCTGGTCGTCCTTTGTGCTCAGGTACTGAGCCTCGCCGCGCAGCGTGATCTTCTTGTTGAAGCGGTACTTACCCTCAGCCACGAAGATGTCAGAGTGAATCATGCCGCCCTCGCCCTCAACGACGGTCTTGTTGTAGTACTGGTTCATGTACATGAGGTTGAGCTTGAAGTCCTTGGTGAGCTTCTTCTCAATCTGCACGTTGATGTCCTGGTAGTACTTCTCGCCGCTCTTCCAGAATGGCGAACCGTAGCCGTCTGTGCCCGGTGTGCCGCCGTTGTGTACGTTCTTCTCGATGGCGCGGATGTGCGAGAAGTTGAGCTTCACGCTTGTACCGTACTTGCCGCCGAGGAATGTCTTGCGGTTGAACTTGTAGCCGAGCTCTGCCTGATAAGCCCACTCGCCGTTAGGCTGTGTGGCGTAAGGATAGAGCGAAGCTAAGGCGTATGTCTGCTGCATGGCGAACGCCGGCAGGTGGTTGATGAAGCCTGCTGTGCCGCTCTCTGTGCGGCGTGAGCGGAAGTTCATGTTGTCCGAACGCTTTGCCTGCAAGAGGATACTCATGCCGCGCTGCGAGTAGGATGTAGAGAGCATCGTCACGTAGCCCTTGCGGTAGATATACGGGAAGTTCTTGTCGAACGTCGGGTCTTCGGTCTTCTGTGCGTATTCGCCGAGGATGCTGAATCCGCCCTTCTGCAGGTTGGCACGCACGTCGAAGGCGTTGGTGTTCTCTACGAAGCGCAGCTTGTGTGTGGCGTCGGCGTAGATGTCCTCCTTCTGGTGCTGGTGGTTTACGACCCACGATGCACCGAGCGTGAGGTTGGTGCCCGACTGCTGCATCTTCTGCGACCACTCAGACACGCTGAGCTCGAGGTCGGCACCTGCTATGAGCGACTGTGTGTCCCAATAGCGGCGCTGTGTGCCTACTACCGCCTTTGCCTGCACGCCCTTGAACGGACGCACCATAATGCGACCACCGAGTAGCGAGTTGTCGATGCCCAGCGAGCGCTCCTCGTATGTGCGGAGGATGAAGCCCGAGCCGAACTGCTCGTAGAAGTTACCGAGTGTGAGCTCGGCGTTCTTCATCTTGCCCTTGATGTAATAAAACGGCACACCCCAGCCTTTGAAATCCTTGTCAAAGCCTGGGAGCGGATGGTCGAGATATTCGAGACGCACGCCGGCGTCTACGTACTTCGAGATGGCGTGAACCTCAGCGTAGGTGTTGTTCAGCACCTTGTCGTCGTAGGTTCCCGTACCAATCTTGTTGTCTTCCTGCGGAACGAGGAAGTCGGTCTGCAAGCTACCCGTAATCTGTACGTCGTAGTCTTTTGCTACCTTTATGGTCTGTGCGCTCGCTGTGGCTGCCGACAGACTGAGGGCAGCGAGAGCGAGCGTAAGCTTCTTGTTCATGTTAATGTTGTTAGGGTTGTTGGTGGGAGTGATAACTGCTAACTCGTCAATATGTCAACATGTCAACATATCAACTCGTTTACTTGTTCACAAGCTTGCGTACTTCCTCAATAAGCTCTTCCTCAGCACCCTCGGTATATCCGTTGTGCTTAGACACGATCTTGCCGTTGCCGTCGCAAACGATAACGTAAGGGATGGTCTGTATGCCGAGCGCGCGCTTGAAGTCGCTGTTCGGGTCGAGCAGAACCTCATACTGCCAGCCGTGGTTGTCTACGAGCGGCTTCACCTTGTTGATGTTCTGTGCCTGGTCGATAGACACGGCGATAACCTTCACGCCAGTCTCTTCCTGCCACTCATCGTACACCTCGCTGATAGCTGTGAGCTCGCGGTTGCAGGGCTTGCACCATGTTGCAAAGAAGTCGATGATGAACGGTTTGCCGTTGTTTGAGAGTGTGTCTGTAGACACTGACTTGCCGTCGATGCTCTTAAGCATCACCTTCGGCAGCTGTGCGCTTGCGGTAGTTACGATACCGAGCAAAAGCAATGTTGCAAGTAATAATTTCTTCATAGTCGTAAGTATTTTGTTGCAAAATTAAATAAAAACCTTGTTGCGTGTGCATTACAAGGGTTAATTTTGTATAAAAAGGTAGATTTGAGGTGTGATAGATGTTGAGGTGGTGAGGTGGTGAGATGTTGAGGTGGTGATAGATGTTGTTGTGGTGAGGTGGTGAGAAGGTGAGGTGGTGATATGTAACCATTCAATTTAGGCCGTCCTGTAATTGATAAAAAAATCCCGAGGTTATTCCCGGGATTTTTTGTATTGGTATGGCAGAAATTGTGTAATTTCCTCTTCGTCCATATTGTCTTTAAGCTTACCAAGGATATCAGTCAACCACTCAAGAGGGTTCAACTGCACGACATCGCAGGACTCAAGCAGCGAGTAGAATACAGCATTGTCCTCAGCCCCTTTGTCATCATGGCTGAAGAGATAGTTCTTCCTGCCCATGACTGAGGGCCGTTGTCCGCGTTCCACATCATTGTTATCCAGGTGATACCTTCCGTCAAGGGCATAGTTTCTCATCCTGGGCCAGAGCTTGTAAGCGTAGTCCAGGGCTTTCCCCAACAGGTCTGACGGTGTGGTGGTCGTGCTGGCCACCTTCATCCAAGCATCCATGGCATCCATGATTGGCAATCCCTTCTCCTTGCGGGCTTTTGACACTTCTTCGTACGGGGCCTTGCGCTCTCTAAGATTTTCCTCCTGGGTATAGAGCAGTCCAATGTATTCCAGGGCCTTTGATGCCACGCCGGGGCACGCCAGTTCGGCCTCTACGAACTTGCGACGAATGTGGGCCATGCACCCCAACAGGGTTACGCCATCCTGTTTCTCAAAATAATCATAGACTTTGTAGCCGTCTGTCTGTATGGCTCCTCGATAGTCCTTTAGCTGGGCCCTTGGTATCTCTCCTCCCCGGGAGCCCTTCAAGTAGTAGAAATAGAGACCGTGGGAATCCGGGCGGGCATCCCTGAACTGCCATGCATAGCCATGCCTGCATTTGCCTTTCCTGTCAGCTATCCTCCACGGCACCTCGTCTATTTGGAGATAGTCGCTATTTCTGATGTTTTCCCCTAAGCTCTCGTACAAAGGATAAAGTTTGTCGGCCACTGCATGAACCCAATTGTTGACGGTTGACACAGGAAGTACGACACCCATTTCCTTGAGCATCTTGACTTGGCGGTATTCCGGCAGATGGTGCTCGTACTTGTCTATGATGATCTGGGCAAGGACATCCGCGCCGACGTGATTGCCGCCTATGACCGGAACAGGTGCGGAGGCCTGGACGATTTTCGGGTGGGCTGCGTTCTTGTCAGCCTTGCGGCGAAGGATCGGGCGCTCGGTGCATTCCACCCAGAACTTGGCGGGATCGCGGTGCAGCGTGCGGGTGACATCCTTGCCGATTACGTCATAATCGTCAGGATTGATGCCCTTCGGCATTTCCGTGTGCCAGCGCTCCTCAAGGCCCGAGTACAGGTACTCCGCCGGCCTCTTGGGCTTCTGGGGCTTGCAGCTGCGGCGCGCCCTGGCCTCCCTTTGGATCTCCTCCCTCGTCTTGGCAATCTTCCCTTCTTTCTCCTCGAGGGCCTTGTCGAAGAGCTCGTCGAAGAATGTCGGCTCCCTGGGGTCGGCGGCCTTTGGAGCCTTGTCCCTCTTGGATCCGAAGAGCATACGCTCAAGCCAGATTATACGTTCCTCCTTGCTGCGGACTTCCACCCGCAGCCTCTCAATCTCCTTCTCAAGCTCCTTGTATGTCGGCTGCCTTTCCATACTGCAAAGGTACTGAATTTTAACGAGTTAGCCAAATTTTCGAGGCGGTGTTTTTCTTGTTTTCAGCATAATTTTCACCTTTGTTTTCGCCTGCTTGGAAACGCTTTCTGCGCCGGGCGTTCGGCGATATTCCTTCTATGAAAAGGACCAGCTCGTCCCAGCGTATCTCACGGAATCCTATATGCTGGTCTGGGGGAAACAGACGGGGCGAAAGCCTGCCTGTCTCAAGCCGCTTATAATACATTACATATCCTCCACGCTCCCAGTGGAGGAGCTTCATGACCTTGCGTGTCTTGCCTGCAAAAACATAGACCTTCCCGTCAGTGGGGTCGCCCCCGCCCTGCCGAACCTTGCCGCACATTGCGTTGACTCCAACACGCATGTCGGTAGGAGCATTGGAAATGAAAAACTGATTGTTCTCGTTGAGATTAAACATAAAGCTGTAAATTTTCGGCAAAGGTCGGAAATTTACAGCTTATAGGAAAGACGGCCTAAAATGGATGGTTACGATCGGATTCCGTCCGCCGTCCGGTGGCAAATGCACAAAAAAAGACCGAGCAAGCGTGGGTGTCCACGTGCTCGGTCTGTATGGTTAGTTTATGGAAACTGTCGATTAATCGCCGATTCCCTGATTCTTCTTAGCCTCGATCATCTTCTGGAGGATGTCAGCCGGGATAGCGTTCTTGTTAACCATGAAGTCCATTGTGTTGGCTACGATGTAGTTCTTTGTCATGTACCAGATACCCTTGTAGTCGCCTGTCTCGCCCCAAGAGTTCTTCACCATGTAGTATTCTTTGCCATGCTGGTCCTTAGCGATACCGAAGATAAGCATGCCGTGGTCGTCGGTGAGCTCCCAGTTGTCGAAGCGCTGCTGACGCTGCTCTGCTGTCGGCTCAAGCTCAGGCACCTTGCAGCCGAGTGAGTCGATGAGGTTTGTGCGCTTTGCCGGAGAAAGCTTCAACCAGCGAGCCATGTCGCTGCCAGAGAGGCCCTCTGCCTTCTTTGTGTCTACGAAGTAAGCAAGACCCTTGCGTGTGAAGCCAGGCTCGCTAACGTCGCCACCCCAAGCTACTGTGTAGCCGTTCATGACAGCGTTCTCGAGGATGCGTGCCATGTCATCCATCGGAAGGTTCCATGACAGCGGGTTGCGCCAGTTGTCCTGCACCTCAACAGCGTACTGTGTGTAGTACGGGTGGTGAGAGTAGCTTGTGATTGTTACATAGTCGTCGAAGTTCAAGCCGAGGCTTGCTGCGAATGACTTCGGAGTGTATTCCTTGCCTTCGTATGTGAACTTCTCCGGACACTGGCCGAGGTAAGCGTCGAGGATGCCCTGGAGACCAACCTTCCACTGCGAAGATATCTTGTTAGCTGTGCTCTTAGCGATGCCTGCTACGTACGGCTCAAGCTGGCCGAAGAACTCGTTGAAGTTGTTGAGCGAGTCGCCGTAGAGTGAACCTGGGAACGGCATTGCGTCCTCCGGGCATATACCCTGGTTCTTCAGTACGTGCAATACGTCGTAAGCCGAACCACCCTGAGAGAACTGGCAGTCGCCGTGCAGACGAACCACCTGAACGGCGCGGTCCATATAGGTCTTGTTGGCTACGAAAGCCTCGCAGAGGTCGTAAGTCTTGCCTGTAGCCTTGAGAATCTCGCTCTCGAAGTATGAGAGAGTAGAGTAGTCCCAGCATGTGCCGCTACGGTTCTGGTCCTTGATACTTGTGATCGGGTTCTCCTTGATTGTCGTGAAGACAGGCTTGTTGCTCCTTGCAGCCTTCTTTGGCTTAGCTGCGTTTGCGCCAGTCGCAAGAAGTGCGAGAAGTGCGAGTGTTAAGATTTTCTTCATGTGATTTTGTTGTAATTTAAAAAGTTGTTTATATTAGGCAATGTCTATTTGCTCTCTGCCATGAACGCTTCGACGTCCTTCGGGTGGTACGGTATTCTGTTTTTGCCGAGGAAGCGGCAACCGTCCTTTGTGATGAGGATGTCGTCTTCGATGCGTATGCCGCCGAAGTCCTTGTAAGTCTCAATCTTGTCGAAGTTGAGGAACTCGGCACAATGGCCCGAAGCCTTCCAGTCGTCGATGAGTGCGGGGATGAAGTAGATGCCTGGCTCGTCAGTCACGACGAAGCCTTCCTCCAGACGGCGTCCCATGCGCAGGCAGTTTGTACCGAACTGGTCGAGGCGCGGGCGTGTCTCCTCATCGAAGCCAACGTTGATCTGGTCGAGACCTTCCATGTCGTGTACGTCCATGCCCATCATGTGACCCAATCCGTGAGGCAAGAACATGGCGTGAGCGCCTGCAGCTACGGCTTCGTCCACGTCGCCCTTCATCAGTCCGAGCTCCTTCAGACGCTCTGTCATCAGGCGACATATTGAGAAGTGTACGTCCATATACTTCACGCCGGGCTTGGCAACGTCGAGTGCATGGTCGTGGCATGCCTCTACGATAGAGTAAATCTCAAGCTGGCGGTCGGTAAACTTTCCGTTGACGGGGAATGTGCGTGTGTTGTCCGAACAATAGTTGTTGATTGTCTCGGCACCGCAGTCGCACAATACGAGGCGTCCGCTCTCGAGTTCTGCCATCGACGGGTTGCCGTGCATTATCTCGCCGTGCTGACTGAAGATGGTTGCGAAGCTTGTCATTGCGCCGTAAGAGAGGGCGATGCCGTCCACTTGTCCGGCTACGTATTTCTCTGTGAGGCCTGGCTTTGTGAGGCGCATGGCTGTGGTGTGCATCTTGTGGCCGATGACAGCCGCACGCTCAAGCTCCTCAATCTCCTGCTGCTCCTTTGTAGAACGCATCTTTACAACGGCACGGATAAGGTCCATGCTTGCTGCCTCTTTCTGCTGCACGGGATGGATGCCGAGCAAATCGAATATCTGTATCTTGGTATCGTGGCGGTAGGGTGGCAGGAAATGGATGCGGCGTTTCAGGCGCATCGCCTCGTTGCAGATGCTCTTGAGCGACTTCATAGGCGCTGTGTTAGCTACGCCTACCTGCTCTGCCATGTCCTTCACGCTGTCTACGCTGCCGTACCATACGATGTCTTCAATGTCAATGTCGTTGCCAACAAGTGTTTCTGTGCCGTTGTCAATGTCAATGACGCCAACAAGTCCTTCTCGGTTTTGGCCGAAGTAATAAAGGAATGAGGAATCTTGACGGAACGGGTAGTAGCCATTTGACGGGTAGTTGCATGGCGATTCGTTATTACCGAAGAGTATTATTATTCCGTCTTTCATAAGCTCTCTGAGCTTGGCGCGACGGTTAACGTAGGTTGCTTTGTCAAACATATAACCTTGATTTTGTTATTATTTCCACAAAGTTACGTTAATTTAAAGAAATAGCAAAACGTTAATCGTATTTTATGTTTTATTATGATAATGTTTCGCTTTTATTTCTAACATTTGAAATAAATATACGAATAATATTAATGTAGTAAATGTTGGCGGATTGATGTGATGAATGTTGGTAGAAGTATAAAAAAAAGAGTCAAACTTCAAAAGAAGTCTGACTCTTTGTTGGGTGGCAGGTGGGACTCGAACCCACGACATTCAGAACCACAATCTGACGCTCTAACCAACTGAACTACGGCCACCATGTTATGTGCTTTACTTAGCAGTATTGCTTAGTTCTTTAAAGCGAGTGCAAAGGTAGCGGTTTATTTCTAATCCTCCAAATGTTTTTCAAACTTTTTTCAATAAAAATCAACTTTTTCTTGATTTTTCCTTGTTTTTGCTGGTTTTTTCTGCTGTCTTTGGGGTGTTTCGAACCGTTTTATGGTTTTGAACCCTTGTTTTGCTTTATCGGTTGGTGTGTCTTAACAATAGTGGCTTTTCGTGAATGGTCTGCCAAAAATTCTCCTTATCATAAAAATGACTGTTAAAACTCCATCGCACCATAAAATTATTGAGCGGAGATTTCAAGTCTTAGTTGCGTATACCTACAGTTATACATACTTATATACACAAAAAAAAGTCCAAAGCGTATTGCTCTGGACGTTTTATGCTTTAAAACGGGGCGTAATTTCCTTTACTCTTATTGGTGCAGTAGTCTCTCTTTGCAAATTACTTTGCCGGAGCCTGCTGAGCCGGAGCCTGCTGTGCGCCTGCAGGTGCAGGTGCAGCCTGCTGCTGGCTTGCTCCGAAACCAGGAGTAGTGTTCGGGTTTGTTGTCTGTGTTTCAGTTGCAGTCTTCTCCATAACGCTTGTACCCTCTGAAGAAACAGGAGCAACGTGAGCGCATACGATGCTGAGGACAACCATTGTGATTGCGAGACCCCATGTAGCTTTCTCTACGAAGTCGGTGGTCTTGCGTACACCTAAGATAGCGTTAGATGACGAGAAGTTTGATGCCAAACCGCCACCCTTTGACTCCTGAATAAGCACAATGCCAATCATGAGCAGGGATGCTATCACGATGAAAATTACGAATAATGTGTAAATCATTTTTCTATTTGTTATTTTTGTTATTTATTATAAGTTTCTTTAAAAATCTGATTTGATCTGCAAAGTAAGCATTTTTTTTTGGATAATTCAAATTTAAACGCTGAATAATTTCAAGAGCCTTTGAATATCTGCCTTGTTTGATATAAATCTTGGCCAAAGTCTCTGTGAAATAGCCGTCTTCGCCTTCGTTTTCTTCTTTTTTCTCTTCTTCGAGTTCTGGCTTGTAGGTAGGTTTCTCCTGCAGCTGTATTTTGCCTCCGTCTTTGTTGATGAAGTCGTCGATAAGCTTCTGGCCTTTCAGTTGCGGACTCTGTTCCTGCGCATTCTCTTCTTCGCTTTCCGTCTTTAGCAAATATGCAACATAATCTACCGCAGCGTCTGCCGGTGTGGGCTTGTGCTTATGTTCGTCAGGTTGGTCTTGCTGTGGGGCGGAATCGAGGAAGTTGTTGATAATGGAGATAGTGCGGTTGTCGTCGTCCGCACTTGTCTCCATATTGTCTGCAGCAACTTCGTTCGGGTTCTTGAACTCGTAGTGTGCACTCTCCACCAACTTGAATAGCATGCTTCTGTCTGTCACGTATAAAGCGGTTCGGCGAAGCTCGTCGTCGAACGCGCTATCGTGCAGCAGATACATGTTCCTCAACATCAATATTCGTGCCGTCTGATAGTATGGATATAGCGCGACTAAGTTGCGGAGCTCGTACAGAGTCTCCTTGTTCATTAGTTCCGGATGATTTATGAGGCGTACTAAATCCACTTTTTTACGTTTTGTTTATTAATGTTTAATATTACCAGTTGGCTACCGTTGCGTTGAATATCTGCTCGGTGATGTCCTTGATCATCTGCGTTACGAGTTCCTCCTGCACCGTTGCGAGGCTTTGTGTTGTCTCGTATGACTTGGATGACGAGAATTGACGCTCGAAGTCCTCGCTGTGATTCACGTTGTTAGTGAATCTCACGTTCACGGTTATCGAAAGCTCGGTCTGTGCTGACTGTCCGCTTGCAGACACCGACTTGTTGCGCTGCGAGTATTGCGTAATCTCGCCTTCAATCTTCAAGTCGCCGTTGTTTCTTACCTGACTCAGCTTGGTATGATTTGCGAACATGTCCTTCAGCTGATTGTTGAACATCGGTCCCATCGGTCCCCATACATAGCTTGAACGGATTGGGAAGTCGGCTATCTGTATTGTCTTTGTCTTTGTATAGTCGATGCTCGCTCCGTTGAACTTGTAGCTTACCTTGCACGCCGAAATTGTTATAGATGCAATCAGTACAAGTGCTATATATATATAATGTGTACGGATTCGTTTCATGTCTTTATTATTTGTCGAGTCCATATTGCTTTATGCGTCTGTATAGTGTGCGGTCGGAGATGCCCAGCTCCTGCGCAGCCTTCTTGCGGTTGCCACCATTGCGTTCGAGCGCTTTCTCTACCACCTGACGACCGATGTCGCTAAGGTTCAGACTCTCGTTCTGTTCGTTTTGAGAGGTTGTTACGCCATCTCTTATCTCCTCGGCCTCTACGTCCTGATACGGACTGAATGTGGCTGGCTGCAGAGCGTGTACCTGCTGGGCAGCAGCGAAGTTGTCGAGTGTGCGGTTGTCGTCAATCTGTTTGCGCAGATTGGTCATCTCGCGGCGCAGGTCGCTCACGTTGCCTCTCAACTCGTAGAGAATCTTATATAGAATCTCGCGTTCGCTCTCGTACGAGTGCGATCCGGTTGGCGTTGTGGTGGCAAGCTGTGTGCTTTCCTTGTCCTGCGGTATGAACTTGCTCAGCGTTTCGGCGTCTATCACGCGTGTTGTGCTGAGTACGGACATCTGCTCAGTGATATTCTTCAGCTGGCGCACGTTGCCCGGCCACTTGTATTTCAGCATTATTGCCTTCGCTTCGTCTGTCAGCGTGATGCGGCTCATGCCATACTTCTCCGCAATCTGCATTGTGAACAGACTGAAGAGTAGGAGAATGTCGTTGCCACGGTCGCGCAATGGCGGCATTTGGATAGGGATGGTGTTCAGACGATAGTAGAGATCTTCGCGGAAACGTCCCTCGCTTATTGCCTTGTGCATGTTGACGTTGGTTGCGGCAACGATGCGCACATTGGTTTTCATTATCTTCTGACCACCCACACGTATGTATTCGCCTGTTTCGAGCACACGCAGCAGGCGTGCTTGTGTTGCCATTGGCAGCTCGCCGACCTCGTCGAGGAAGATAGTGCCTTTGTTTGCCGTACCGAAATAGCCTTCGCTCTCGCCGATTGCACCCGTGAACGATCCCTTCTCATGTCCAAAGAGTTCGCTGTCTATAGTGCCTTCCGGTATAGAGCCGCAGTTGATGGCGAAGTATTTCTCGTGTTTGCGTGGAGAATTGTCGTGTATCAGTCGCGGTATTATCTCCTTTCCCACACCGCTCTCGCCCACAATGAGCACACTGAGGTCTGTCGATGCCACCTGCTTAGCGACGTCGAGAGCACGGTTCAATGCATCGCAGTTGCCCACAATGTTGTACCGTTGTTTTAATCTTTGCAGTTCAGATGTATCCATTTGGTAACAAAATTACATATTTCTATTAAAATAGATGCAGCTTTATGCTACTTTTTTAGCAGACAGAGGTTTTATCTGTTGCCTTGCTGGTTGTTGTCGCGCTTCTTCGGAATAGAGAATCTCACCTTCTCGCTTTCGTCACGCTTCTCATGATAGAGCTTCGGCAGCGGATTGGTAAGTGGCAATTCGTATTCTTCGCGGTTGCGCACGATGTCGATAGCTGCATAGATAGCGTGGCGCAATGCGTTCTCGTCGGCAACGCCATGTCCGGCATTCGTGAAGTCGGGAGTAAGTGCTGGCGCCGTGCATACGAGGGGGAGTGATGATATGTAATAGATGCCGTTGTTCTGCATTGTGGTGGTGAACGGAATGTTAGCCTGGTCGTCGTACATGGCGAGTGTGCAGTCGAATGCGTCGCATGCATTCTTGCCGAAGTAGTCCTCGGCAGCGTACGGTCCGTAAGCTGTTATGCCTTCCTCCTCAGCCTTTTTGATAGCCGGCAGCAGAATTTCCTTCTCCTCAACGCCGTCTGCTTTAGGGTTCAAAGCGAGCACGCCGATGCGTGGGTTCGACAGACGGAAGTCGCGTTTCAGACAGGTGTTCAGAGTACGAATCTTGTTGAGGATATTCTCCTCTGTGATGTTTGCTGGAACGTCCTTTATCGCCAGACCGTTTGTGGCAAGAGCGATGCGGAGCGATTCGTTCACCATAATCTTCATGCCCTTAGCTCCGTCGCCTATGCAAGTCTCGGCATATTCCTTCAGTCCGTTGTATGTGTAGCCAACCTCGTTGGCAGTCATGTTGGAGAGTGAAACCGGACAAGCTACGAGCACATCGTAAAGTTGGCTGCGGAAGTCGGTCATAGCCTTGTCGAGAGCCTTGAGCGCCGACTCGCCCGACTCCTTTGTGGGCTGTCCGAGCTCAACCTTCACCTCTTCGTCGAAGCAAGCGAGCAGGTTGACGCGTCCGTCAACAGCGTCTTCTGCCTTGTTGATGATACTGAAGCTTGCCTGAATGTCGAGCGCTTTGCGGTGGTATGCCGCAATCTTTGGCGATCCGTAGATGATCGGCGTGCATTGCTCGAGCATTTCAGGCTCTGCAAAGGTTTTAAAAATAAGCTCATATCCGATACCATTGGTATCGCCGTGGGTTATTGCCACGCGGATTTTTCTGTTTTCCATTTGTTGTTTTGTTTGGGTTGTATTGTGTATAGTGCTGCTTCGGTGTTGAGCAGCAAGTTACGTTTCTTGGTTCCGGGTGCGAAGACGAAAACTTCAGCCACTATCGTGCGTTGCTTGTCGCTGCGCTTTATTATGTGCTGCACGAACGGACCGCCCATTGCGTCGCCGTACATCTCCCATAGCCCGCGGCACACGGTTCGCACGCTTCCGTCTACGGTGAGTTCTGTTCTGGCGACACTGCCTTCTACGGTTGTCATGTACATGTCGTCGGTTTCGCCCTTTATGTTAGTCTGCATCACGCTGTCGCGGTTCTCCGATGTGTAGATGCAGATGTTTGCCATCGCTGTAGGCGAGTCGTTGGATATCCAGATGAAGTTCTTGCCCTTGCGACTTGCCTGCATGTCTGCCGGAATGCGCATGTCTATGCCGAACATCTGCAGCACTTCCGCCTCCAGCTTTGTGTTGTGCTTGTGTTCAAGTCGCATTATGGCGTTCTTCATTTCGTTACGCTTTATCAGATTGCGCATATTGTCTGCCGCATCCTGAAACCGCATTGCCTGGCGCAGAACTTTCATCGAAGGTGTACTTATGTGCACTATCATCTGTGGTTCGGCATATACGTTGCGTTCGTATTTCACCTTTATTTGATTCAACTTCGCGTCGATTTCTACAACAACGATGTTGCGTGCGAGTCGCAGCGTGGCGTTCATCGAGGTGTTCATGCTTACGTCGAATGTCGGTTCTGGCTGTGGCAGAGAGCCGACGGGCGCTGACAATACCTTATACAATATGCTGTCGCTGTCGCCGATGACCACCACTTCGTATGGTCTGCCGCCGCTGTCGGGCAGCATTGTCTGCTTGCCGCGGTTGCATGCGGCGAGTGTGACGGCGGCGAACAGCAGTATCAGATAACGCATAGGCTTATTGCTGTTGTTCGCGGCGCTTGCGCTCCTCTTCTATCTTCTTTGCTGTGCTAAGCAGTCCGCATGCTGCGAAGATGTCCTGACCGCGGCTTGCACGAATCGTCGTGAACACGCCGTGGTTTGTGAGATAGTCGCGGAAGTTCTCTATGTGGCGGTCGTCTGTGCCTTCCAGATTCACGTTGGGGATAGGGTGGAATCGTATGAGGTTGAAGCGGCAGTCGAGTCCTTCTACGAGCTTTACAATCTCGCGAGCATGAGTCGTAGTGTCGTTCACGCCCTTGAACATTATATACTCGAAAGAGAGTCGGCGCTGGTGGGTGAAGTCGTAGTTGCGCATGAGGTCTACCACCTCAACGATAGACATGCCGCGCTCTGCCGGCATTAGTTGTGCGCGCTGTTCGGGTATCGGCGAGTGCATACTGATAGCCACATGGCAATCGCTCTCGTCGAGGAAGCGCTGCAGCTTCTTGCGCAGACCGACGCTGCTCACCGTGATGCGCTTAGGACTCCATGCGTAGCCATAGTCGGCAGTCATCACTTGCGTCACCTTTAGCACGTTGTCGAGATTGTCCATCGGCTCGCCCTGACCCATGAACACGATGTTCGTGAGTTTCTCGCGTTCGGGCAGCGAGTATATCTGGTTGAGGATGTCGGTCGCGGTGAGGCTTTCCTCGAAACCCTGCTTGCCGGTCTGGCAGAACAGACAGTTCATCTTGCATCCCACCTGCGACGATACGCACAGTGTGGCGCGGTCGTGATCGGGTATGTACACAGTCTCCACATGCTTGCCCGTAGCGGTGGGGAAGAGGTACTTTATGGTTCCGTCCTTCGATACCTGGCTGTCTATCGGGTCCATGCATCCGATGGTGTATTCGGCAGCCAAGCGCTCACGGTTAGTCTTCGAGATGTTTGTCATCTCGTCAATCGATTTTACGTGTTGTGTATATAGCCATTTCGCCATCTGTCCGCCGGTGAAGGCTGGCATACCGAGCGATTTTGCCACTTCCTTGAGCTCGTAGAGTGACATACCCATGAGCGGTTTCTTCATATCTGTCATATCTGTGTACACTATTTGTTTTGCTGTAGTTGCGTCCTAAGCTACAAAGTTACGCATTTTTTTTGAAAATAATAAGGTGTATAACGAAAAAAGCGTGTAAAACATATTGTTTTACACGCTTGGTTTGGTAGTGGATAGGGGAATCGAACCCCTATGCCAAGATTGAGAATCTTGTATCCTAACCATTAGATGAATCCACCTTAAATCACAGCGGAAGCTGGGGGATTCGAACCCCCGGTACGATAAACTCGCACGGCAGTTTAGCAAACTGCTGGTTTCAGCCACTCACCCAAACTTCCTTTCCGGTTTATTGTACCGAAGCATTCTCGCTCAAATGCGATGCAAAGGTATGCATTTATTTTTATCCCTGCAAATTTTTCTGGAGTTTTTTTTCATTTAATTCAAAAAAACTTTTTTACACCTTATTATATATTATAAACGCTCCTTTATAGAGTCAAATTTTAAGCATTATCTAACTGTAATATGGAAGCACCCCTGTTTAACCTCATACTTAACATAACACCGATTATTCTCACGCATATCACGCAAGACCTCACTTAACACCCACTTAAGCGTATCATTTCTTACCATTCGGCATTTGCTTCCATCTAGTTTATCAATAGTTTTATAGCGATTATAACATACATCAAAAGTTGTACCATACAAATGACATGAATTTTCCGTTGCATTTCCATTGTAATTCCGAAGTTTCATCACATCTTCTTTTGACCGGAGAACACTAGTTACAATTATTTGATGCAATGGTATATTTTTTATTCTTAGGCTATCATAATACGCCCTACCAATATCATTGAGTAGGACAGCTGCACGTGGAACCAAATACGGAATACTACTGCGCAAAGGATCTATAAAATAATAAGGATTTGCACCAACAAAAACAAGTTCTTTTTTTCTATTTTCTGCATCTTCTCTATTTTCAACAGGTTTTACTCCATACTTATTGGCAGAAACTAGCTGCACGTCATTATTGTCAGGGAATGTACGACTAAAACCAGGCACACTATTTATACGATTACGTACCTGTGTTCCTTCTGTATTATAGAAAGACGTCAACTTAAATATTGAAGAAACCACGTGCTCCCCATCACCTACACTATCTTTTTTACCCAAAGTATTAATGCCAGAATCATTTAAAGCATCATTCACGACAACAGGCCTATTTACATTTTTATCTTTTGCGACATCAGGAAAAATCAGACGTATCATAGCCAAAATCAAAACTATGGCCACAAAACTCATCAAATACCTATTTTTTGTTATTTTCATACGTTCTTTATTTATTCAACATAGAAACAAAAAAAGACTCACATCTTTTTGTATCAATCAACATTAAAATTTCGAATTGTTGAAACAATTTCATTGATAATTTCTGGATTTGGCAATTCTTTAACATCTCCACACAAGGCTATCGAGAAGTTATCTGCCAAACATTCTTCCGGATTTATAACATACCCTGTATTTCTTCCTACCTTATCATAAAAATCGGATGCATCATCCAATTTATACATCAACATCTTTCCATTCTTCATTACCGGAGAAAATTTATCATCAAGCGGAACCAATCCGATGTGCACATAATCAAAAAAAGATCCTCCGGCATAATCACGATCAGAACAAATAACCATTGTGCATGGCTGTTGTTTTCCACCGACACTTAACATGGCATAGCTATCATAATGATTCACATCCGGATTAGATATAAATCGTTCGGTCACATCGCCAGAAAACTTTATTTCTTTATCCAATATACTGAATCCTATTATTTTATACATTGACTTTCTAAAATCAATATTATTTCGTGTCATCACATGAAACAACTCATGAGCCAACAGCTTAGCAAGCCTTTTGGTATTAACTTTTTTCAAAAGACCTTCACCTAAACAAACTACTTCGCCTCGAGTATACGCTGCTGCACCTCCCTCCTCTTTCATCGTTGTTTTTATAAGCAGTACTTCTTGGGGGATAGGAAGCTTCAAGCCCTTTCGAGCAATAGCATCATCCAATATTGCAAAAGCTTTAACAACAGAATCCTTTTCTATATCTGTAAAATCTCTAGTCTCTCGTCTTATCATGTCTACCATATCGTCATGAGTAGCATTCTTTTTACCCACACGAGCCTCCAAGTCGAATTTCCCAAGACGTTCTACATACCCCTTAGAAACAGCCAACACATTATTTGCTTCCTCCCTATCCGCAAATCTGAGAGAATAGCTATCATTATTACCATAAGATAAACAACAAAACGAGACGAGGCATAAGCCAAACGAGACTGCACGCTGATAAAACTGTCCAATAATATACATAATTTAAATTTAAATAAAACGATGCAAAGATAATGTAAGTATATGTAAATACAAAATAAATATGTTTATTGCATACAGAAAGGACGTCAACAATTAACATAATTTTATCCATGACAAAATAACAACATTTTTTATTGGAAAATCCGATGGGAAACAATATCATCAAAACAAAATATTTCTTGCAGCAAACAAAATACATAGACTTTTAAATATATCTTCAACTCATATCAATGCCATGGTCATGGCATCCATTCAAGATTATATCACTAAGACATATGGAGAGAAAAACAAATTTAAATGAAATCTATCCCCTATATGACAAAAGCCTTTTATCAATAAATACAACATAGCGATGCAATCATAACATTCTCACACCTATACGCTATCAGTCCAAGAATAGAAAAAAGATAAGAAAAACGATGATATATTGAAAAAGTTTCTGTAATTTTGCACAATAATATTAAATTCGAATAAAATTGATCGAGAAGCACATTGTACTTGAGGATATTGACCCTGTAATATTATACGGAGTCAACAATACGCATTTGCAAATAATCAAGGCACTATACCCAAAGCTCAGGATAGTTGCACGTGATAATGTCCTACGCGTATTAGGAGACGAAGAGCAAATGGCAAACTTTGAAGAAAACATTGAGAAAATACGCAGGCACGTCTTAAAATACAACTCGATTAATGAAGATAATTTAATCAACATAATTAAGGGCGGGAAGATTAACGATGATACTTCGAGTGATGTTGTAGTATATAACATCTCTGGAAAACCAATAAAAAGCAGAAGTGCCAATCAGCAGAAACTGATTGATGCGTACAACAACAATGACATGCTGTTCGCAGTCGGTCCTGCCGGCACGGGCAAAACATATTTAAGTATAGCTCTTGCTGTAAAAGCCCTCAAAGAGAAAGCGACAAAAAAAATAATATTAAGTCGTCCGGCTGTTGAGGCTGGAGAAAAGTTAGGTTTTCTGCCAGGTGACATGAAAGACAAAATCGACCCATATCTGCAGCCCCTTTATGATGCACTTGAAGACATGATTCCTGCAGTTAAATTACAGGACATGATTGAAAAACATATCATCCAGATTGCACCATTGGCATTTATGCGTGGACGAACACTCAGTGATGCTGTAATAATTCTCGACGAGGCACAAAATACAACATCAGCTCAAATACGTATGTTTTTAACCCGACTTGGATGGAATGCAAAAATGATCATAACAGGCGACCTTACTCAGGTTGACTTACCGCATGGAACGACTAGTGGGCTACGAGAAGCTATACGTGTATTAAATGGCATTGAAGGAATCTCTTTTATAAATATGAATGAAAAGGATATCGTAAGACATAAGCTTGTCACACGAATAGTCAATGCATATGAAAGAGATAAAGAAATAAAGAACAAGTAGAAAAGGTTTTACAATAAATCAACAAGAATGAAAGCACTTACAAGAACAGATTTCCATTTTGATGGACAAAAAAGCGTATATCATGGTAAGGTACGCGATGTTTACAACATTAACGACGACATTATCGTAATGATTGCCACAGACAGAATTTCAGCTTTCGACGTTATTCTGCCTAAAGGAATACCTTTTAAGGGTCAGGTTCTTAACCAGATTGCATCAAAATTTCTGGATCAGACAAAGGACATTTGTCCAAACTGGAAACTTGCCACTCCCGATCCAATGGTTACAGTTGGTCTGAAATGCGAAGGATTCCGCGTTGAAATGATTATACGTTCAATTCTGACAGGTTCGGCATGGCGTGAGTATCAAAAGGGATGTCGTGAAATTTGTGGTGTTAAACTGCCCGATGGAATGAAAGAGAATCAGCGTTTCCCCGAACCAATAATAACACCTACAACAAAGGCTGACGAAGGTCATGACATGAATATTTCCAAAGAAGAAATAATCGCTCAAGGCATTGTAAGTAAAGAAGATTACGAGGTAATGGAGGACTATACACGTAAGATTTTTGCACGCGGACAAGAAATTGCAGCTGAACATGGCCTTATCCTCGTTGATACTAAATACGAATTTGGAAAAAGAGACGGTAAAGTTTATCTTATTGACGAAGTACATACTCCAGACAGCAGCCGTTATTTCTATGCAGACGGTTATGAGGAGAAATTTGAGAAAGGTGAGCCGCAACGCCAATTGTCTAAAGAATTTGTACGTCAATGGCTTATTGAACACAACTTCATGAATGAGCCTGGACAGACAATGCCAGAAATAACAGACGAATATGCCGAAAGTGTAAGCGAACGTTACATTGAATTGTTCGAGAACATTACCGGTGATAAATTCGACAAAGCTGCTGAAGATGGTGATATTGCAGCACGAATCGAAAACAATGTGAAGAATTATCTGAAAAACAGATAATAATTCATATTGACAAAATACCTCTATAGCATCATGCCTTTTTATAAATCAGATAAAAATGACCTACAAACAGGAACGTATAACGCCATATAATAACGGGGAAGAAAAGAGTAAGCAGGTTGAAACAATGTTTGATACCATAGCTCATTCGTATGATCTGCTTAATCACAGGCTGTCACTTGGCATTGACTATCTTTGGAGAAATACGGCCATAAAACAGCTTAAGCCCTTTAAACCTCTTAAAATACTAGATGTTGCGACAGGGACAGGTGATTTTGCGATAAAATCAGCCAAGGAGTTATCCCCTGAAAAGGTCATTGGCATTGATATATCAGAAGGCATGATGCGTATTGGTCAAGAGAAAGTTAAGAATGAGAGACTGAGCGAAATCATAAGCTTTGAAAAGGAAGACTGCGAACATCTTTCTTACGCAGACAATACATTCGACGCAATAATAACCGCATTTGGAATCAGAAATTTTCAAAATCTTGATGCTAGTTTAAAGGAGATGTGCAGAGTATTGAAAAAGGGAGGACACGTAAGTATTCTAGAACTTAGCCAGCCTGTAAGTTTCCCTATGAAGCAATTATTTTGGATATACTCTCATTCCGTACTACCGCTATATGGAAAGCTTGTTTCTAAAGACAAAAATGCGTATCGTTATTTAACAACAACAATAGAAGCATTTCCACAAGGTGAAGTGATGACAGATATCATAAAAAAAGCCGGGTTTACTGAAGCTACATTCAAACGTTTAACCTTCGGCATTTGCACTTGTTATTTTGCAACTAAATAAATATAAGTCTATGGATAAATATGGATTAATAGGTTACCCATTAGGTCATTCATTTTCAAAAAGTTATTTCAACGAAAAATTTGAAAATGAAGGAATTAATGCTGAATATATCAACTTTGAGATTCCGACACTCGACTCCCTTCCGGAAATTTTAGCTTCTAACCCGGAACTTAAAGGCCTTAATGTCACAATACCATATAAAGAAAAAGTTATCAGTTATCTTGACTCCATAAGCCCCGAAGCAAGAGCTATAGGAGCAGTAAATGTTATACGCGTTGACCATAAAGGTAATGATACTTATCTGAAAGGCTTTAACAGCGATGTCATTGGTTTTACAAAAAGCATTGAGCCCTTGCTTGAAAGATTTCATAAAAAAGCATTAATATTAGGAACAGGAGGGGCATCTAAAGCTGTAAACTTCGGTTTAAAATCACTAGGCCTTGAAACAGTATTCGTAAGCAGATTTGAACGTCCTGGAACGATACAATATTCACAAATCACCCCTGACATAATTCAGGAGTACAATGTTATTGTTAATTGCACTCCATGCGGAATGTATCCGCATATAGACGAGTGTCCTCAATTGCCATATGAGGCAATGACAAGCAAGAACATCCTTTATGACTTGCTCTATAATCCCGATGAAACTCTTTTCATGAAAAAAGGAGCCCAACATGGTGCCACTGTAAAAAATGGATTAGAAATGCTTTTATTACAGGCATTTGCAAGTTGGGAATTTTGGCATAATAAAGAATAAGACGTAATTTTTGTTCCATATACATAAAAATATATTTAAAATGGATTTACACAACCGCTACATGATGCGTGGTGTTTCTGCAGCAAAAGAAGATGTACACAACGCAATAAAGAACATAGATAAGGGGATCTTTCCACAGGCATTTTGTAAAATAATACCAGACATTCTAGGAGGCGATCCTGAATATTGTAATATTATGCATGCAGATGGCGCCGGTACAAAGTCGTCATTAGCTTATATGTATTGGAAAGAGACCGGTGACTTAAGTGTATGGAAAGGCATTGCACAAGATGCACTAATTATGAATACGGACGACCTGCTTTGTGTTGGAGCTGTAGATAACATACTTGTTTCAAGCACAATCGGACGAAATAAAATGCTGGTACCAGGAGAAGTCATATCTGCTATTATTAATGGCACTGACGAACTTTTAGCCAGCATGCGAGAAATGGGCATTGGCATTTACGCAACGGGAGGTGAAACAGCTGATGTTGGCGATTTAGTAAGAACAATTATTGTCGACTCTACTGTTACATGTAGAATGAAACGTAGCGACGTAATCAACAACGCCAACATTCAACCAGGCGATGTCATTGTCGGACTTGCCTCATTTGGCCAGGCAACATACGAAAAAAGCTACAACGGAGGCATGGGCAGCAATGGCCTGACTAGTGCACGCCATGACGTGTTTGCTAAATATCTTGCAGAAAAATATCCAGAAAGTTACGATCATGCAGTTCCTGACGAGCTTGTTTATAGTGGTCATTATCACCTGGACGACAAATTAGCAGATGTACCTGTAAATGCAGGTCAGCTAGTCCTCTCTCCTACCCGTACATACGCACCAGTTATTAAACGCATTCTTGACGAATTACGTCCGGAAATACATGGTATGGTACATTGTACAGGCGGAGCACAAACAAAAGTGCTACACTTCGTAAATGACAATTGCAAGGTTGTCAAAGACAACATGTTCCCGGTTCCACCTCTTTTCAGAATGATTAGAGAGGAAAGTCAGACTGACTGGAAGGAAATGTATAAAGTGTTCAATATGGGACACAGAATGGAGATATATGTAAAACCCGAATTTGCAGAAAAAGTAATTAATATAAGTAAGAGTTTCAATATAGACGCTCAGATTATCGGACATATCGAAGAAGGAGAAAAGAGTCTGACCATTAAATCTGAATTTGGAGAATTTAACTATTAATTATATGCCCGAAAACAATAGTATTTTAGAAAAGCTCGAAGGACTTGAAAGCAGATATGAAGAGGTTGCCACATTGATAACAGACCCTTCTGTCATTTCAGATCAGGAAAGATACGTAAGACTTACACGAGAATATAAAGACCTCGATGAGATAATGAAGGCCAGAAAACGATATATTGCCTGCATAAACTCAATAAACGAGGCTAAAGATATTCTTGCCAACGAAAGTGATCCGGACCTGAGAGAGATGGCCCGTGAAGAACTTCAAGCCAATGAAGAGTTACAGCCTAAAATTGAGGAGGAGATAAAAATTGCCTTAGTACCGAAGGATCCGGAAGACGCCAAGAACGTCCAAATGGAAATTAGAGCCGGAACCGGCGGTGACGAAGCAGCACTGTTTGCTGGCGATTTATTTCAAATGTATAAAAAATACTGTGATTCAAAAGGCTGGTCCCTGTCTGTAACAAGCGTAAGTGAAGGAGCTGTTGGCGGATATAAGGAAATAGACTTTGCTGTAAGCGGCGACAATGTATATGGAATACTAAAATATGAATCTGGCGTACATCGTGTACAACGTGTACCAGCCACAGAAACACAGGGCCGTATGCACACAAGCGCTGCAACAGTAGCTGTATTGCCCGAAGCTGATAAATTTGAAGTTAACATCAACGAAGGCGACATTAAGTGGGACACATTCAGAAGTTCCGGTGCCGGAGGACAGAATGTAAACAAAGTGGAGTCTGGAGTTCGTCTTAGATATCCATGGAAAAATCCGAATACCGGTGAAGTTGAAGAAATTCTTATTGAATGTACTGAAACACGAGATCAGCCTAAGAATAAGGAAAGGGCACTTTCAAGATTGCGTACTTTCATCTACGACAGAGAGCATCAGAAATACATCGATGATATAGCTAGCCGCAGAAAGACATTGGTGTCAACTGGTGACAGAAGTGCAAAGATCAGAACATATAACTTCCAGCAAGGACGTGTAACTGACCACAGAATCGGCTATACAACACATGATCTGTCCGGATTCCTGGCAGGAAACATACAAGATATGATAGACGCCTTAACTGTAGAAGAAAATGCAGAACGCATGAAAGAGGCAGAACTATAAATCCTAATGTTTGGGTGGATTATTTATATGAAATAAAAGTTTTATATAAAACTTGGCAATTGCAAAAATCTAAGCATCAGCCATTTCATATAAAAGAATTCACTTAATAAATAAAAACATAAATTCAGAAAAAATGAACAGAAAACAATTAGTTGACCAAATATTCAGCAAACAATCTTTTCTGTGTGTCGGACTCGACACTGATATCAAAAAAGTGCCTGAATGTTTACTGAACAACGAAGATCCTATATTCGACTTCAACAAAGCCATAATAGATGCAACGGCACAATATTGTGTTGCATACAAGCCAAATCTGGCTTTCTATGAATGCATGGGTGTAAAAGGAATGATATCATTTGAACGTACGATAAAATACCTCAAAGAAAACTATCCTGACCATTTCATAATAGCAGATGCAAAACGTGGCGACATAGGAAACACATCCTCTATGTATGCCCGTACATTCTTTGAAGAATATGATATCGACTCATTGACCGTTGCGCCTTACATGGGCGAAGACAGTGTTACACCATTCCTCAACTATGAAGGCAAATGGGTTATTCTATTGGCGCTCACAAGCAATAAAGGTTCACATGATTTTCAGCTGACAGCCGACCAAGACGGCGAAAGACTTTTTGAAAAAGTTATACGTAAGTCACAGGCATGGGGTGATGAGCAAAACATGATGTATGTAGTTGGTGCCACTCAGGGCTCAATGTTCCAAGACATACGTAAAGTTGCTCCTAATCACTTCTTACTTGTACCTGGAGTTGGAGCACAGGGCGGAAGCCTACAAGAAGTATGCAAATACGGAATAATCAAAGACTGCGGACTATTAGTAAACAGCAGCAGAGGTATCATTTATGCCTCAAACGGAAGCGATTTTGCTGAAGCTGCAGCAATTAAAGCTGAAGCCTTGCAAAAAGAAATGGCCATAGAATTAAACAAAATAAAGTAGGTATAAAAATCCTCCGGCATTAAAGCAAATGTCGGAGGATTTCTTTTATAAAATATAGTCATAGACATAAGCTCTGTCAGAATGTCACACAATTTGCACTTATTTTGACTTTCTGATTTCAAATAGTAGACTATTTTTCCATTGAACACTGATTCTACTCTGAAAAAGCCATAAAATCCGACTATTGCTCATTCAACAGATAAGCCTCTCATTTTCAGGCAGTTGAAGCAGTTAACAATAAATTCTAAGCACAATATCATTCTAAAAAACATCTAAAATGCCACCTATTACAGTATAGAATGCAGCATTTTACATGTCAAAACACATTCAATCAGCCACACAAATACAGTTAAATAGACGATAAAACCCAATGATTTCCAACCAAGAACAAGCAAATATATGTGTTTTGAAGATAAAGTATTAGCATAAAAGTGATCAAGCATCGCATTTTATCCGCTAAAACATAACATTAGCCGACACATTAAAAATTTACACTTTGACAGCCCATACATTATTTTGTTTTCCTTTTGTCAATCATAAAAGCAGCATTTAAGAGGTAGATATTATTCACAGAAAGTTTATTCCATATCATACGGACCTTAACATCAGTTAACTTTCATCATCAAGCTATTTTATTGTATATCAAACAAATAAATTGTATATTTGCATTTGCCACATGCTGTTATAACATATATCATGAATCAGATTTCAGCTATAATGTAAAACACCAGTACTACTACCTTTTGAAGTTGTACAACATATAAAACAAGCGAAATGAATGACAGTAAAATAATAAATGACCCAATCTTCGGATTCATAAAGATACCTCATGGTCTTCTGTTAGATATTGTTGAGCATCCGCTAATGCAGAGGCTTACACGAATAAAGCAACTTGGACTTACATCTATGGTGTACCCTTCCGCACAACACACTCGCTTTCAGCATTCTATCGGTGCATTCCATTTAATGAGCGAAGCCATTACGTCATTAACCCAAAAAGGAATATACATATTCGACAGTGAAGCTGAAGCTGTTGAGGCTGCTATACTAATGCACGACATTGGGCATGGACCATTCTCTCATGTCTTAGAGCATACATTGATAAGCGGAATAAGCCACGAAGAAATATCCTTGCTTATGATGGAACAAATTAACAAGGAAATGAAAGGAGAATTGAATTTAGCACTCAAAATATTCAAGAATGAATATCCAAAAAAGTTTCTGCATCAGCTGATAAGCAGCCAGCTTGACATGGACAGGCTAGACTATCTCAGACGTGACAGCTTTTACACGGGAGTATCTGAAGGAAATATTGGCAGTGCCAGAATAATAAAGATGCTTGACGTACACAATGATAATCTTGTTGTAAATTCAAAAGGGCTGTATTCTATCGAAAATTATCTAATGGCAAGACGTCTGATGTATTGGCAAGTGTATCTGCATAAAACAACTGTCTCCAGCGAAAAAGTACTAGTAAACGCTCTCTTACGTGCAAAAAGACTTGCACATGAAGGCAAAGAAATTTTCGCAACACCCTGTTTAAGATATTTTTTATACAATGACATCGATGCAGAGACATTCAGAAATGACAGACAAGCCCAGCTGTATTACACAAAACTCGACGACAGCGACATTCTAAGTTCCCTTAAAGTATGGACAGACAGCAACGATAAAGTGCTGTCGATTCTTTCCACAGATATCATAAACCGCAATATCTTCAAAGTTGAAATTTTCGAAAATCCTGTGGACGACGCCTATGCTGAAAGCAAGAAACGTACAATTGCAAACATGTTCAAAATAAGTTTAGAAGAAGCTGGCTATCTCATGAGCATTGACACAATACAAAAAGATATGTACGATGTTAATGAAGACCAAATCACCATACTGTTCAAAGACAATACAACAAAAGACATTTCTGAATCTTCAGAATTGTTGAATATTGCATTACTTTCAAAAAAAATCAGAAAATATTATTTATGTTATCAACGTTTTTGAATAAATTTATTTATCTTTGCAGATAATATGTAATTAAATTGCAATGGAATTTACAGCAAACCAAATAGCAAGTTTTATCCAAGGCAAAGTTGAAGGCGATGAAAATGCCACAGTAAATACATTTGCCAAAATTGAAGAGGGAAAACCAGGAGCTATATCATTCCTTTCAAATCCCAAATACACACACTATATTTACGAAACACAATCAAGTATTGTGCTTGTCAACGAAGACGTTGAGTTGACAAAACCAGTCAAAGCCACCTTGATTAGAGTAAAGAATGCCTATGAATGCGTTGCAAAACTTCTGCAAATGTATCAGGCTGCACTTCCTAAAAAAAGTGGCATAAGCTCAATGGCTTTCATATCACCTAAAGCGACAATTGGCGACAATTGCTATGTAGGTGCATTTGCATATATAGGCGAGAACGTTGTTATCGGTGAAAATACACAAATATATCCACATACGGTTATTGAAGATGGTGTTAAAATTGGAAATGGATGTATCTTATATCCTAATGTCACCATCTACAAAGAGTGTAAGCTAGGCAATAATGTTACAATTCATGCTGGCACCGTCATTGGCGCAGACGGTTTTGGATTTGCTCCAAATACTGATGGATATGACAAAATACCACAAATTGGCATTGTAACTATTGAAGATAACGTTGAAATTGGAGCCAACTCATGCGTAGACCGTTCTACGATGGGAACAACAATTATACGTAAAGGTGTAAAACTTGACAATCTTGTACAGATTGCTCACAATGTTGAAGTGGGCGAAAATACTGTAATGTCTGCTCAGACAGGCGTTGCAGGTAGTACAAAAATTGGCAAAGGCTGTATGTTTGGAGGTCAGGTCGGCATTGCAGGACATGCAACAATTGGCGATAAGACTTTCCTTGGTGCCCAGTCTGGAGTGCCAGGCAACCTTAAAGGCAATGAGACTCTCATCGGAACGCCGCCGACCGATCCAAAGGCTTACTTTAAGTCTATTGCGTTAACACGCAGGCTACCAGAAATTTACAAAGAGCTCAACGAGTTAAAACATGAAGTTGAAAAATTAAAAGAGACATATAAATAAATTATGGAAATGTCAAAACAGAACACACTTAAAGGCAGTTTTGCACTGTGTGGAAAAGGTCTTCATACTGGATTAAATCTGACAATCACCTTTAATCCGGCAAATGAAAATACCGGATATAAGATACAAAGAATCGATCTTGAGGGTCAACCCATCATTGATGCCATTGCTGAAAATGTCGTTGACACCCAACGTGGAACTGTATTAGGGAAAGGTGATGTAAGAGTATCAACCGTAGAACATGGACTTGCCGCTCTGTATGCTTTAGGCATTGACAACTGCCTTATACAGGTAAATGGTCCTGAATTTCCAATTTTAGATGGCTCAGCAGCACAATACATTGAGAAGATCCGTGAAATTGGAATCGTTGAACAGAATGCTCCAAAAGACTTCTATATTATACGCCACAAGATAGAGGTAAAGGATAAAGAATCAGGTTCATGCATTACGATTCTGCCAGATGAAGAATTCAGCTTGACCGCAATGTGCTCTTTTGACTCTAAATTCATAAATAGTCAATTTGCAACACTTGACAAAATTGAAGATTTTGCCACAGAAATAGCTCCAGCCCGTACATTCGTCTTTGTAAGAGACATCGAACCGCTCTTAAAAGCTAATCTTATTAAAGGTGGCGACATGGATAATGCTATTGTGATTTATGAAAGACAGACAACCCAGGAGCGCCTTGATCAATTGGCAGATTTCTTACATGTACCACATCTTGACGCAACAAAACTGGGATACATTCAGCATAAACCGCTGGTATGGGAAAATGAATGTACAAGACATAAGCTATTAGACATAATAGGCGATATGGCACTTATCGGCAAGCCTATTAAAGGCCGCATAATAGCCACTCGCCCCGGACATACAATCAACAATAAGTTTGCACGCCTCATGCGAAAAGAAATCCGTAAGCATGAAATACAGGCTCCAATATACAATTGCAATGAAGCACCGCTTATGGACGTAAACCGCATTCGCGAATTGCTTCCGCATCGTTATCCCATGCAGCTCGTTGATAAAGTGATAGCTCTTGGACCGAGCAGTATCGTTGGCGTAAAAAATGTCACCAGTAATGAACCTTTCTTCCAGGGACATTTTCCCCAAGAGCCCGTTATGCCTGGCGTTTTACAAATTGAGGCTATGGCACAGTGCGGTGGCTTGCTTGTTCTTAACACTTTGGAAGAGCCCGAAAGATGGTCAACATATTTCATGAAGATTGACGATGTGAAGTTTAGACAAAAAGTTGTACCGGGAGATACTCTTTTATTTAAAGTTGACCTTCTTGCTCCTGTACGCCATGGTGTATCTTCTATGAAGGGATATGTATTTGTAGGAGATAAAGTCGTATCAGAAGCTACTTTCACAGCTCAAATAGTAAAAAATAAATAACCCATAAGGCAGATTTACTTCTGCCTTATTTTAAAATATTAGCCATGAATAATATAAGTCCGTTAGCATACATACATCCTGAAGCCAAAATTGGTGACAATAATATTATCGGCCCATTCTGTTATATTGATAAAAATACAGTAATTGGCGACAATAACGTATTACAAAATAATGTAACGATTAACTACGGAGCACGCATCGGAAATAATAACGAAATCTTTCCCGGTGCAAGTATTAGTACAAAGCCACAAGATCTTAAATTCAAAGGTGAAGATACGACATGTGAAGTTGGTGATAACAATAGTATACGTGAAAATGTAACTATATCACGAGGCACAGCATCTAAAGGGACAACAAAAGTTGGTTCAAACAATTTGCTGATGGAAAACATGCATGTTGCTCACGATTGCGTTATCGGTAATGGATGTATTATTGGAAACTCAACAAAATTTGCAGGAGAAGTTGTTGTTGACGACTATGCCATTATTAGTGCAGTTGTTTTATGCCACCAATTCTGCCATATTGGTAGCTATGTAATGATTCAGGGAGGATGCCGTTTCAGCCAAGACATACCACCTTTTATCATTGCCGGAAAAGAACCGACGAAATATTGCGGAATAAATATTGTGGGATTAAGAAGAAGAGGATTCAGCAACGAATTAATCAACAATATACATGAAGCTTACAGACTTCTTTACTCTAAAGGAATCCTAAAAGAGGGTATTGAAGAAATAAGGAAAAAGCTGCCTGTAACAAAAGAAATTGAATATATAATTAATTTTGTTGAAAACTCTAAGAGAGGTATAATAAGATAAATACCTTCTGTGATGAAGACACTTTTTGTAATAGTTGGACCTACAGGGGTAGGAAAAACATCATTATGTCTGAAGGTTGCCGAACACTTAAATACGGTTATTATTAATGCTGACTCTCGGCAGGTTTTTAAAGAAATACCTGTAGGCACAGCTGCCCCAACAAAAGATGAACGTAAATCAATTAGACATTTTTTTGTTGGCAATCTTCATATTAATGAATATTACAACGCCTCAAAATATGAACAAGATGTTTTAAAATTATTAAACATCTTGTTCAAGTATAAAGATAATGTAATCATGTCTGGTGGCAGCATGATGTACGTTGATGCCGTATGCAAAGGTATTGACGACATACCATCGGTTGATGACAACATTAGAAAAACACTTCAAGAAAGATTCGATAAAGAAGGTCTTTCTGGCATTAGCAAAGAATTGGCATTATTAGATCCTGATTATTACGCAATTGTTGATAAGAATAATCATAAGCGCATAATACATGCATTAGAAATATGCTTATCTACAGGCAAGCCATATTCTTCTTTCAGAAAAAACACAACCAAAGAAAGACCTTTTAGAATTATAAAAATCGGTCTTAATATGGACCGGCAGAGATTATACGAGAGAATAGACTTACGTGTAGAGCAAATGATTCATGATGGCTTAATTCAAGAAGCTCTAAATGTCTATGAATATAAAGATCTAAATGCATTAAACACTGTTGGTTACAAAGAAACATTTGAATATCTAGACGGATTATGTACACTTGACAATGCAATATTTAGGATAAAAAGCAATACACATAAGTATTGCCGTAAACAGCTTACATGGTTCAGGCGTGATCCAAATATACATTGGTTTTCACCCGACAATATTGAAGAAATCATAAATTACATAAACACATTCATATAAACTGTACTTTTTTTGTACATTTGCAGAATAAATAATACTAAAATTATATGTTCAACAACAACAATGATTCACGTATCGGTAGATTTATCAAAACGTGTCTGAACAAAATTAAAGGTTTTTGGCCTTGGTATAAAGGACTTTATATAGGTCGCAAATGGTATACAAAAACTTGTGTAGCAATACTGTCTGCCATAATCACATTCTTTGTGTATCTTATAATGGTTGATATTAACTTCTTATGGTTATTTGGAAAGTCTCCCGGCTTTTCACAGATAATGCATCCTACAACAAGCGAGGCATCTGAAATATATAGTGCAGACGGCGTTATGATAGGCAAATATTTTAGCGAGAACAGAACGCCTGTTAAATATGAAGAAGTAAACCCTCTCTTCTGGAAAGCTTTAATTGATACAGAAGATGAACGCTTCTACAAGCACTTTGGTGTTGATTTCACCGGATTATTTGCTGTAGCAAAAGATATTATTGTACACCATGAAGCACGTGGCGCATCCACAATTACTCAACAGCTCGCAAAAAACATGTTCCGCGTCAGGACACAGTATTCAACAGGATTGTTGGGATATATTCCGGGTGTACGCATGCTTATTATGAAAAGCAAAGAATGGATTATTGCAACAAAGTTGGAAATTCTATACGATAAAAAAGAAATTCTTACGATGTATGCTAATACCGTAGATTTTGGTTCAAATGCATATGGCATAAAAACCGCATGTAAGACATATTTTAACACAACTCCATCTGAAATGACTGCTGAACAAGCAGCTGTTTTGGTTGGTATGCTAAAAGCTACAACATATTATAACCCTATTACGAATCCTGAGAATAGTCTGCAACGCAGAAATACAGTCTTGCACAACTTAATGACACATAAGGATATCACAAAAGATGATTATGATTCTTTAAGTGCAATACCCATAAAAGTAAACTATAGTGTTGAAAGCAATTATGATGGTCAGGCAAAATATTTTCGTGAGGCAATAGCTGACTATCTTAAGGATTGGTGTAAGGAAAATGGATATGACCTGTATAGTAGCGGCTTAAAAATCTACACTACGATAGATACCCGCATGCAAAAATATGCTGAAGAAGCCGCAATTAAACAAATGAAACAGGTACAAAGAAACTTCAATAGTCATTGGAGCGGTCAAGATCCATGGAGAGATGAGAACCATCAGATTATACCAAACTTTATAGAGAATATTGCTCAGAAATTACCGGTATACAAAACATTATTACAAAAGTTTCCAAATAACCCCGACTCTATTCAATACTATTTGAATAAACCACACAAAGTCAAATTATTTGATTATGAGAAAGGTACCATTGAAAAAGAAATGAGCACAATGGATTCTATCAGGTATATGGTTAAATTCATGCATTGCTCATTCGTTGCAATGGAGCCACAAACCGGAGCAGTCAGAGCATGGGTCGGAGACATTGACTTTAACTCATGGAAATATGACAAAGTTACAGCTATGCGCCAACCAGGTTCAACATTTAAACTATTTGTATATACAGAAGCTATGAACCAGGGACTTACACCCTGTGATAAGAGAAGGGACGAATACATAAGAATGCAAGTATATGATAAAAATAAACATGAAATGACTTCATGGACCCCAACAAATGCCAATGGCAGATTCTCAGGAGACTCCATTCCCTTAAAAAGCGCATTTGCGAAAAGTATCAACTCGATTGCTGTCAGACTTGGACAGGAAATGGGAATAAAGAACATTGCCAAAACAGCACATGACATGGGTATAAAAAGTCCTTTGGACGAAGAGCCTTCATTAGCGTTAGGTGCTTCTGACGTTAATCTGTTAGAAATGGTCAATGCATATTGTACAATAGCAAATGATGGTAAACATATAGAACCAGTCCTTGTGACACGTATAGTAGACAAAGACGGAAGAGAGGTATATGTAAGTTCTACAGAGGAAAAACAAGTTATACCATATAAAAGCGCATTCTTCATGCAACAGCTACTTATGGGCGGTATGCGTGAACCAGGTGGAACATCTCAAAGTTTATGGGCATATACTGACACTGCACGTGATACAGACTTTGGAGGCAAGACAGGAACATCAAATAATCATTCAGATGCATGGTTTATGTGCGTAAGCCCGAATCTTGTAACAGGCGCATGGGTTGGTGGAGAATACAGAAGTATTCATTTCCGCACAGGTGCTCTTGGACAAGGAAGTAGGACGGCATTACCTATTTGCGGATATTTCATTCAGGCACTTATGAAAGATCCTGAATTTAAAAAGTATCATGGCCGATTCCATAAGCCAGATGATGAAGACATCACTGCAGATATGTATAACTGCAGCAGTTATGTACCTGCTAAAAAAGATACGACACAGATTGACAGTACCATGGTAGAGGATGAAGAACTTCTTATTGACGAAGAAGGCAATATACTTCCAAGAGGAAACGAAGATAACGAAATCTCAAAAGAAAATAATCCCGCCATCAATACAGATAAAGGTAACGTACAACAATCTGAAGATAAAAAAGAAAAAAAGAAAAATAAACCTCGTGAAGAACAGATTAGATTTGAAGATTTATAAGAAGTTCAACATTGGAACCGAATTCACAAATTGATCAATCAAACAAAGAGTTTCAAGAAGCTCTTCAGATATTAAAATTTACCCGTCGCTCGCTTTTCCTTACAGGTAAAGCAGGGACGGGTAAATCAACTTTTTTAAGATATGTCAAGTCTAACATAAAAAAGAAAATTGTTGTTCTCGCCCCAACTGGCATATCTGCAATCAATGTAGGAGGCGCAACACTACATAGCTTTTTCAAACTCCCATTTCACCCAATATTACCCAATGATACTCAATATTCAGTAAAGCATTTACGCAATACACTAAAATACAATGGTGAAAAATGTAAGCTGCTACGAGAGGTTGAGCTCATCATAATTGATGAAATTAGCATGGTAAGAGCTGACATCATCGATTTTATAGATAAGGTATTACGGGTATATTCGAGGAATATGCGCGAGCCTTTCGGCGGAAAACAATTATTACTTGTAGGAGATATTTTTCAGTTAGAACCAGTTGTCAAGGAGGATGAACGGAAACTCCTTCAGCCATTCTACCCTACTAGTTTCTTCTTTGACGCAAAGATATTTAAAGAGATAAAACTAATATGTATTGAATTAAATAAAATTTACAGACAAAAAGACAGCCAGTTCATCAACATACTCGATAAGATAAGACTAGGTGACGTAAATGACTATGATTTAAAAATATTAAACAGCCGTTATAAAGAAGAAAACCACGAGTTCAAAAGTGAAAAGCTCGTAATAACATTATCAACACGTAGAGATACTGTAGATTATATAAATGAAAATAAGCTAAAAGAACTTAAAGGATCATCAACAATATTTAATGGGAAAATTGGTGGAGAATTTCCAGAAAATAGTCTACCAACGCTCACAAAATTGGAAATCAAGCCTGGTGCACAAGTAATATTTATAAAGAACGACATAAACAAAAGATGGGTAAATGGTACTCTAGGTATTGTTGAAGCTATTGACGTTGAAAAAGGATTAATATATATAATCACAGAAGACGGTAACGAATACGAAGTTTCGAGGGAGAGATGGAGTAATATGAAGTACCGTTTCAATAACAAGGAACAAAAAATTGAAGAAGAAGAAATTGGATATTTTATACAGTTTCCAATAAGATTGGCATGGGCAATAACTATACACAAAAGCCAAGGCCTAACATTTAACAAGGTTATTATTGACCTGACAGGGGGTGTATTTGCCGGAGGCCAAACATACGTCGCCTTATCAAGATGTACATCATTAAACGGCATTACACTCAAATCGCCAATAAGGCACGAAAATATTTTCGTACGAAAAGAAATATTGCAATTTGCTAAAAATTACAACAATTCAACACTTATAAAAAAAGCATTAAGCGAATCTGCCGCAGATAAAGAATATTACGAAGCAGCAAAAGCATTTGACAACGGAGACTATGAAAACTTCTTAAAATGCTTTTTTAAAGCTATACACAGCAGATACGATATAGAAAAGCCTAGTGCCAAGAGACTTATCCGTAAAAAATTAAATAAGATAAATACACTAAAAGATGAAATAAAATGCCTCGAAGAAAAATTAAATAAGCAAGAGGCTTTCTTAAAAAGACTTGCAGCAGAGTATACGATACTAGGTAAAGAATGTGAAAATGAAAAAATGTATGAAGCTGCAATAGCTAATTATAATAAGGCATTAGAATTATATCCAGATGCACAAGAACCTTCCAAAAGGATAAATCTTTTAACTAAACGAAAACAAAAATAAGCAATCTTATAGAAATCAGATTAATTTAGATTACGCAAAAATTTAGACAATGCCTAAATATAAAAAAGAGACATGCACAAATTGTGCAGTCTCTTTATATGAGTAAGAGTAATACACTAGGAATTAACAGTACCACCCACAATGTCAAGCAACTCATTTGTAATAGCCTGCTGACGACTCTTATTATATTGGAGATTCAAATCTCTCAGAAGTTCATCAGCATTATCTGTTGCTGTCTGCATAGCAACCATACGAGCTGCATGCTCACTGGCATTACTATCAAGCAATGCTGTATATATCATTAAATGTGATAGTTTAGGAATAAGTGAGCACAACACTGATTCCATATCAGGTTCAACAATAAAATTGTCATTAAGAGGCTTTACTGCCTCTTTGGCATTTGAAGAAACCTTACCTTTCTTACGTATATACTCTTGAGCTTCCAAGGTTGCAATATTAGATGTCAAATCTCGCTCATCATCAAAATCCAATTCCTCTTTGATATTAATTGGTAAGAAAGTTTTTTGAGTCAAGATTTGTGAACCAGCACTTTTGAAATGATGATAAATCATCTCTATGCGATCAAACTCACCATCGATGAATTTCTGCGAAAGTAAATCCGCAAGTTCTATACATCGATGCAAATCAGGCTTATCAGCAATTTCAGAGAAATCTCCACCACAGTTCAAGCCGAGTTTCGTCACTTTTTCAGCAACCTTTCGTCCAATAGGATAAACAACAATATTATCCATACCTACCAGACGCTGGTATTTATCAATCGCCTGCTGCATGGCCTTAATAACATTTGCATTAAAACCACCGCATAAACTGCTATTAGATGAATATACAACAAAAGCAACTTTTTTTACAGGTCTCACAGTATTATATACAGTTGTAGCATCAACTTCTGAAGCCAAAAATGCTTTTAGTATATGCTCTAGCATAGATTCATAAGGAAGCATGTTCCCTATCATGATCTGTGCATGATGCAGTTTTGACGACGCAACCATCTTCATAGCACTCGTTATTTTACGAGTGCTATTTACAGATGATATACGATTCTTTATTTCTTTTAGTGACGGCATAAATCAACTATTTTTTATATTGCCCTGCAATATCAGCCATTACAGCCTCAATAGTTTGGGTTATTTGATCATCAATTTTTCCTTTAGATAACGCATCAACAACATCTTCATGTGAAGAACGCATCTTATCCAAAAAGGCATCTTGGCATTCACGCACCTTCTCAACAGGTACATCATGCATTAGACCATGTGTACCACAATAGAGTATTGCAACTTGCTCACCAACAGGCATTGGACTATATTGTGGCTGTATCAAAAGTTGATTATTCTTACGACCTCTATCAAGTGTCATAGCCGTTACAGCATCCATATCGCTTGAAAACTTTGAAAAAGATTCCAACTCTCTATACTGTGCTTGATCTATTTTCAATGTTCCAGCAACCTTCTTCATACTTTTTATCTGCGCAGAACCTCCTACACGACTTACAGAAATACCAACATTAATTGCAGGCCTAAATCCCTGATTGAACAAGTCAGTCTCAAGATAAATCTGTCCATCAGTAATAGAGATAACGTTAGTTGGAATATACGCAGATACGTCTCCTGCCTGAGTTTCAATTATAGGCAAAGCAGTAAGCGAACCACCACCTTTAACATGCCCTTTCATACACTCAGGCAAATCATTCATATTCTCTGCAACCTCTTGCTGGTCATTTATTCGTGCTGCACGCTCCAACAAACGACTATGCAAATAGAACACATCTCCAGGATAAGCTTCACGACCAGAAGGACGACGCAAAATAAGTGAAACCTCACGATATGCAACAGCTTGCTTAGACAAATCATCATATACGACCAAGGCCGAATAACCGCGATCTCTAAAATATTCACCTATTGCAGCTCCTGCAAAAGGTGCATAATATTGCATAGCAGCAGGATCCGCTGCTGTAGCTGCAACAACAATCGTGTATGGCATTGCTCCATGTTCCTTCAATGTAGATACTAATGCCGCAACAGTTGAAGCTTTCTGACCAATAGCTACATATATACAATAAACAGGTTTACCAGCATCGTAAAAACTCTTTTGATTTATAATAGTATCTACAGCAATTGCTGTTTTACCTGTTTGTCGGTCTCCAATAATAAGCTCACGCTGACCTCTACCAATAGGAATCATAGAATCCACGGCTTTCAAACCAGTTTGTAAAGGTTCTTTTACAGGCTGACGATAGATAACACCTGGAGCTTTTCTATCCAATGGCATTTCAAACGAATTCGTCAAATCAATGTCACCTTTACCATCTATAGCCTGCCCCAATGGATTTATGACTCTTCCCAACATATTATCATTCACCCTGATGCTGGCAATACGTTTTGTACGCTTTACCAACATTCCTTCCTTTATCTCGGAAGTAGAGCCAAGTAGCACACAACCAACGTTGTCCTCTTCAAGGTTCATGACAATAGCCATAGTCCCATTTTCAAATTCAAGAAGTTCATTAGCTTCAGCATTTCGAAGACCATAGATACGTGCTACGCCATCGCTTACCTGAAGGACAGAACCTACTTCATCAAACTTTGCGCTATCATTAATCCCTTTCAGTTGTTCCAAAAGAACTTGAGATACTTCGCTTGGTTTAATTTTATCAGACATATTACAATTAATTTTATTACTTAAGCTGTGACAAAATAGAATTTAATTGAGACTTTACACTAACATCCATTCTATAAGTATCATATTCTATTATGAAACCACCAAGAATTTCAGGTTTAATCTCCGTCTCAAATTCAACATTCCCATTTGTCTTACTTTCAACCAACTGCCTAAGCCGTTGCTCCGTAGAAGGAGATACGGCTGTAGCAGTCAAAAGTTTAGCACGGATTAAATTCTTGTTTTTCCTATATAATGTAATATATGAATTTGCAATGAACTGCATCATGTTTTCGCGCTCTTCCTTCAAAACCAAATCAATAAAGAATTGTGTAAGTTTACAAGGATCTCCGCCTAAAGCAATAATAAATAAATCTTTTTTACGCTTCTTTGAAAACATGGGATTATCTATCGTAAACCTAAAATCAGGAACTTTTATATAACTGGCAGATAAAGTCTGCATTTCTGCATAAACCTTATCCTCCAATTTTGCCTCTAAGCTTGCCTTTAACAAGGCACGGGCATATCTAACCGATATTAATCCGAAATCCATATTAACTATTTTTTATTAGACAAAGAAATTTCATCCAGCATACGTTCAATCAAATCCATCTGTGTTTTTTCATCACCAAGCTTTTCTCTCAATACTTTCTCAGCAATTTCAACACTCAGCGTTGCAACTTGTTTACGGATATCGCTAACGGCAGCCTGTCTTTGATTCTCAATTTCAACCTTCGCTTCTGTAAGCAATCGGTTAGTTTCCTCATGAGCTTTGTCCTGTGCCTTTTCAACGATAGCATCGCGCGTTGCGGCAGCCTCTTTTAATATTGCAGCCTGACGCTCGCGTGCTTCCTGTAAAAGAGCATCGCTTTCAACTTTGATATTAGCTAATTTTTTGTTTGCCTCATGTGCCTTCTGAAGACTGCTGTCTATATAATCTTTACGATCATTGACCATCTTGACAATAACTTTAAAGCCAAACTTGCTTACAATGCCAAGTACAATCAGAAACACAATCGTCATCCAAAATAACAAGCCAAAATCAGGTGTTATTAATGACATAAGCTGTTAAGATTTCTATTTCTTTAATCTAAAATTTACACGAAAAGTGCCAACAATGCAATAATAACAGCAAAGAAAGCAACACCCTCAACAAGAGCGGCCGCAATAATCATAGAAGAACGCAAATCGCCTATTTTTTCCGGCTGTCTTGCCATTGCATCCATTGCTTGACCACCAATTTTTCCAATACCAATACCTGCACCAATTGCAGCTATACTACCACCAATTGCGGCACCTAACTTTGCTACAGCATCTGCTGCTAATAATAATGAAATCATAATCGTAATTTTTTAAAGTTATTTATTTCTATTTTAATCAAAAAACATATTTATTCTGCTGCATGCTCTTTAACCTGAGACAATGATATAAACACAGCGCTTAACATAGTGAAAACTAACGCCTGAATGAAACATACGAGTAATTCCAGCAACATCATGAAAACACTCATAAGAACACTCACAACAGTCATTGATGCACCTGCCACTGCATTAATTCCAAACATTATAAAAATCAGGCACGTCAATGACAATGCTATTGCATGCCCTGCCATCATATTAGCAAATAGTCGAATCATAAGAGCCAAAGGTTTAGTAAAAATACTAAAGAACTCTATGAAAGGCATAAGTGGAACAGGCACCTTTAACCAAGTAGGCACATCCGGCCAAAAAATTTCTTTCCAATAAGCTTTCGTTCCTGTAAAGTTTGTTATAAGGAACGTACACAAAGCCAAGAAAAATGTTATAGTGATATTACCTGTTAGATTTCCACCTCCGGGCGGGAATGGCACAACCCCCATAATATTTGACAAAAAGATAAAGAAAAAGCACGTTAATAAATATGGTGCAAATCTATCTGTATTTTTACCCAAAGTTGCCTTAATAATATCATCATAGATATACATAATAAACATTGTCATCAAACCAGTAAAACCTTTAGGCGCAGGATCTTCAGGACGATGTTTTTTACACCATCTAGCAGGAATTAAGATACAAATTAGGAGAAGTATGGAATTGATAAATAAAACTACAACCGTTTTGGTTATAGAAATATCAAATGGACGAACTTCTTTACCAGATATCACTTCACATATTTTATTCTCATTATCTTGACTACCGGAAATATATAGACCATACGGTCCAGGACGATTTCCTGCAGCATCCTTCTCTTCAGAAAATTCGGCACTGCTAAACACATGCCATCCCGTAGAACTCTTCACTATAACAGGAAGATTTATTACAATAGGATGACCATTAATATCAGTGATATGCCATTCATACGCATCCTTAATATGCCCAAACAAAACGCCTTGCAAATCAAGCCCTTTTTTATCATCTGTATGCTCTGACGCACTTATAGGTGCTATCATGAATACTAGCATGACCAAGCATAGTATTTGTCTGATCTGTCTCATCTGTCAATCTTTAAGAGTATAACTTTTTTCTACATGAGCAAAGAATACACTGTCAAAAACAAGCATTACAATATAAAAGCTCATAAAAAGCAGCGCAAAATCACGTATAGAGTTTTTATCATGACATATTAAGCAATAAGCCGTTACTACAAATGCGGCTGATACAAGACGCAAAGCAGAAGCTGCCAGATAAAATTTTGTCATAACATTAGGAGATGTTTTAGCCATCTTTCTCCAAAATACCACATATATGGAATTTATGAATACCGTATATAATGCGCTTATAGCCAATGCATTAACAATAGAATATTTTAACACATTCATACTTATCGCAGCACTACACAATAATGTAAGTGCCGCAATAAGCCATAGACTATATTTAAAATATCTTTTACTTGTTATGTCTACTTTTTTATTCATATCCATAACTTAAGCTATCTCAACACAAAGGCTGACAACATTCTTTTGAACTTCTACAAAACCGCCAGTAATTTGAATCTGATTTCGCACACCATTTACAGCATACTCAACCTTTCCTGTTTGAAGTGAGGAAATAATTGGAGCATGATTATTCAATATTTCAAAAGCACCTTTTGTTCCAGGTACCAATACGCTATCAACCAATCCCTCAAATTCAACTTTTTCAGGTGATACTATTTTCAATCTTAAACTCATGCCTATCAGATTTGTTAATTACCTTTAGCAATATCAAGAAGTTTCTTTCCTTTTGCAATAGCGTCATCAATAGTTCCAACATTAAGGAATGCCTGTTCTGGTAAATCATCGACTTCACCATCCAATATAGCATTAAAGCCCTTAATTGTCTCCTCAATTGGCACCATCACACCAGGCAGACCTGTAAATTGCTCAGCAACGGTGAAAGGCTGCGACAAGAAGCGCTGCACACGACGAGCTCTATTAACAGTCAATTTATCCTCATCTGAAAGTTCATCCATACCAAGGATTGCAATAATATCTTGCAGTTCTTTATAATGCTGTAAGATTTCCTTCACTCTCTGTGCGCATTCGTAATGTTCCTTACCAACAATTAGCGGATCCAATATTCTCGAAGTACTACCTAAAGGATCAACTGCAGGATAAATTCCAAGCTCAGCAATCTTTCTACTAAGTTCTGTAGTAGCATCAAGATGAGTAAAAGTTGTTGCTGGTGCAGGGTCTGTCAAGTCATCGGCAGGAACATAAACAGCCTGTACAGAAGTAATACTACCATTTTTGGTTGAAGTAATTCTTTCCTGCATCGTACCCATTTCACTTGCCAATGTCGGCTGATAACCTACAGCTGAAGGCATACGGCCAAGAAGAGCAGACACCTCTGAACCAGCCTGAGTAAACCTGAAGATATTATCAATAAAGAACATAATGTCTGCTGCTTCACCATTCTTTCCGCCATGATCGCGGAATTCCTCTGCAACAGTTAAGCCTGACAAGGCAACAGAAGCGCGTGCTCCAGGTGGTTCATTCATCTGTCCATAAACCAATGTTGCTTGAGACTTCTTCAATTCTTCAGGATCTACTAACGACAAGTCCCACTTGCCTTCTTCCATTGCTTTTTTAAACTTCTCACCATATCGAATTACGCCAGACTCAAGCATATCACGAATAAGATCATTACCCTCACGCGTACGCTCACCAACGCCAGCAAACACCGAATATCCATTATGACCTTTTGCGATGTTATTGATAAGCTCCATAATTAAGACTGTTTTACCGACACCGGCTCCACCAAAAAGTCCAATTTTTCCACCTTTCATATAAGGCTCAAGCAAATCAATAACTTTTATACCAGTTGCAAGCATTTCTTTATGCGTTGACAACTCCTCAAAAGTAGGAGCTTCACGATGAATAGGGTATGCGCCTTTCATATCCAAAGTTTTCATACCATCTATAGGCTGGCCTATAACATTCATCATTCGTCCTTTTATCTGTTCTCCTGCAGGCATCAATATTGGATGACCTGTTGAAACTACTTCCAATCCTCTTTTAAGACCGTCAGTATTATCCATTGCAACACATCTAACAGTATCTTCACCGATATGCTGCTGAACTTCAATAACAAGTTCACGTCCATCTTCGCGTGAAATTGTCAACGCATCATGAATTTTGGGCAACACTTTTTCCGGATCTAAGCCACTTGTATCGAAATAGACATCAATAACAGGACCCACAATCTGAGAAATATGCCCTTTTATTTGTTCCATATAGATTTACTTTATTTTTTATTTTTCATGTATTTTTCTAAACGCAAAATTAATCAATTGTTTTATAACTTACAAAGAAAAGAACAAAAACTTTTTATAATAAGTTCAATTGACATAATATAAAGACATTTTTACAACTTATACGTCAGACTATTATATGCTCAACTCATCTAAGACTGTAATTAATTTTTTATCAAAAGGTTTATCTGACCTTATAGCCTCACTCAATGGGACATAAACGACCTCATTATTTCTTACGCCTATCATAACATTACGCTGACCTTGAATGATAGCATCTATTGCCCCCACCCCTGTTCTACTGGCAAGAATGCGGTCATGAGCGGACGGACGTCCCCCACGCTGCAAATGTCCAAGTATTGAAACTCTAACATCGTAATTAGGGAATTCATTCCGAACTCTGTCAGCATAATACAAGGCTCCACATTTGGGGCTCTCTGAAACGATTACAATACAGCTTTTTTTACTTTTTCTTATACCTCGTTCCATAAACCTCGCCAATTGGTCAACATCCGTTGAGTCCTCTGGTATTATGGCGGCCTCAGCACCTGAAGCAATAGCACTATTCTGAGCCAAGAATCCTGCATCACGTCCCATTACTTCAATGAAAAAAATTCGTTCATGACTTTGAGCAGTATCCCTTATTCTGTCTACACATTCAACAATTGTATTTAGAGTCGTATCATAGCCAATTGTTGAATCAGTACCATACAAATCATTGTCTATAGTTCCCGGTAATCCTATGCAACATACATCATATTCCTGTGCAAAGACCATTGCTCCGGACAACGAGCCATTTCCGCCTATAACGACAAGTGCATCTATTTCGTTTTTCAACAAATTGTCATATGCCTTTTTACGTCCTTCTGGAGTTTTGAATTCGTCACATCGTGCAGTTTTCAAAATGGTTCCTCCAGACATTATTATACCACTGACATTCTCTGTTGTAAAATCAACAATCTCATTATTAATAAGACCATCATATCCACGATAAATTCCTTTTACCTTAAATCCCTTGCATATACCGGCACGCGTTACAGCACGAATTGCCGCATTCATTCCTGGAGCGTCTCCGCCGGAAGTCAATACACCTATTGTTTTAATTTTAGCCATATCTATATCATTTAAGAATTAACTCAAAATCCACATAATAAACAGACCAAGCAGCCAAGCAGCCATAGCAACTACACCGACTTTTTTAAAATACCATCCAATATGTATATGTTCCATTTTCATCAATGCCAATCCGCTTACAGAACCTATAAGCAATATATTTCCACCCATTGCTGAGGAATAAGCAATTATTTTCCAAAATATTCCGTTCTGAACGAATGAAGACATATAATCCGGATCTGACGAAAATGCCAAATTAGCAATATCACCCACAGAGTAAAGAGATATTATACTCATACATGTAGCAAATGTATCCAAGAAACAACTAATTACCCCAGTAATTACGCCCATTACCCATACATTATGAATATTGGTATCAATAAATTGTGTCAAATTGGACGTTATTCCAGTTTCGTATATAGCTCCAACAGCAAGCATTATTCCCATTACAAAAAGCATAAGCTGAATAACACCATACTGAAGGACCCTTGGCACAGGACGTTGTATCATCTGATCGGCATTCATTAGCTTGTGGTTAAATATTTCATTTACAATCCATAACACAGATAACACACACAAAGCACCTAGAAAAGGACTTAATTTAGTAATGTTATGGAAAGTAGGTATAAACCACAATCCGCCTATTCCTACAATAAGCATCAATATACGCTGCCAACGATTAAGATTTGTATCATCTCCTCTATAAGGCATTGCAACATATTGTAAGTCTATATGCTCAGGCAAACTTCTACCGAGCCAATAAATCGGTATGACACAAGCTGCTAAGCAAGGTAAAGCCAACGATGCAGAGAAATTTGTTGCAGTAACAATACCATTATTCCACAAAATCAAACCATTCGGATCCCCAATAACAGTTAATGCGCCACCACAATTGGCAGCCAGCACAATTGCGCTGCCATAAATCATGCGCTGCCTACGATTAGGCAACAATTTATGCATGATAACAAGCATCATTGTTGTTGTTGTTAAATTGTCAAGATTTGCAGAAATAACAAATGTGATTATAGCCATCATCCATAAAAGTTTATGGCTATTACGCGTTTTTAATAACTCTGACAAGAAATCGAAACATCCATTATTATTCAAAATCTCAACAATTGACATTGTCGCAAATAAGAAAAGTACTATCTCTGCACCTTTCCCCACATATTTTAGAAATATGTTTTGAGCTATATATTGTTTTACAGCTGTACTGGAAGACGTTGCGCCCCCAAGGAAATCATAATAAGCTTGTTGATGCTGACTCATAACGAAATCAGTTCCATAGCATATATACAACACCCACCCTAATGTACCGATAAACATTGCAATAGCAGCTCGGTTAACATTAGTGACATATCCTGTAGCGATAAGCATATAGCCTATCAATAATATTGAGACTAAAACAAATGCCATAAAAACAATATTAATCAGCTACAAATTTACGAAATAATATTAAAAGCCAAAAATATGACGATAAAAAATATTCGTGTTTAACTAGTTTTTAACCTATACAAAAAGGCATATTGTAATGTCATGCAACAATAAAAATCCCAATACCACAAAATAGTAAAACTATTCAGGTATTGGGACCCACTTAATAAAAATTTATTCAACTTTTACGCACTATTCTTCTGGTACGGCATATCTGTCACCTGAACTTTTCACAATCTCCCTAGCAACATTTTCAGGAAATCCCGGACGTTCAACTGTAGCACCAAGTCCTGTTTCAGTTCTAATGAATCTGCCATCTTCTTCTGGCTTTATTGCCATATCATTATATTTCACAATAAGATAAGTCCCAAGCTGTCTCCATCTGTCAATCATCTGTTGAGCCTTGTCTATACTATAATCTGTCAAAAAATCAATAGCTAAAGAAGGATTCTCATCATACAAAACCATTGCCTTGCGCTCTATTTCTGCTTGAGCCGAAAAATAACTGGTTTCTAAAGAATCTCTGACAGACTTTAGAGAACCAAACATTAATGAATAACGTGGATATACCATATTACTAACCCAGTTACAAACCCAAAAAGCATTCTTCATGCTGAATGTAACAGCATCCGCACCTTTAGTATTATAACACTCTGGCTGTGAAGTATTTCCGCAATATATTGGTGTATAAGCAACCATATTACCATCATCATTGCCAAACCAAAGCACACCACCGATTTGTCTTGGAAGCCATGATCTTAATTGAGCAACATAAGAAAATGCTGTTTGTTGTGTTGACGTCGGACGTTCATTAAAATATTCCTTACCATCAACTTTATAGGTTAGAGGCGTTGGTCTATAAGGCATATTCCATACACCTTGACCCGGGCCTTTATCTAAAGAGAACGGAGTTCCTTCATAATGATCTCTCATGCATTCCTGTATATCTTGAACACTAACCTTGCGATTAGGCTTTATCCACAAAGGCATCGGTTCGGCATCTTTAACTTTTCCTTCTGCATAAGGCAAATAACGTTCCATATCTGTCGAGAAGTGGTTAAAAAAGCTCCACACACGAGCCTCGCAGAACCGTCTTCCAGAAAAATCAGGATAAGCATAAGCTTCACAAAAACTAAAATCTGCATCTTTACCACTAAACCATCCTTTTTCTCTTGCAAATGTTATGCAGTCTTTTGAAAACATCACATTCTTTTTATCCTTTTGATTAAATGTACGAATACGGCTCTGATTTGCATGAGCACATATAGCATCGTCAGGAATTCTAACAGCTACCCATACAGTCCCCTTGCGTCCAGGCCCCTTTCCTATCATCTCCATTATCCATGCTTCGTTTGGATCACATATTGTAAAAGTCTCTCCGCCAGAACAATATCCATATTTATCGGTTAATGTAGTCATAACTTTTATTGCTTCTCGTGCGGTTTTTGAACGCTGTAAAGCTATATATATCAGAGAGCCATAATCTAAAATACCTGTTGTATCAACAAGTTCCTCTCTTCCACCAAAAGTCGTTTCACCTATCGAAACTTGATATTCATTAATGTTTCCAATAACATTATAGGTTACCTCTGCTTCGGGTATCTGTCCGTGATAAACATTTGTATCCCAATCATAAATTTTACGTACAGAACCCTTCTCGTGTTTCCCGGCAGGATAATGACACAAGCCGATGAACAATCCATAGTCATCAGCGTTATATGAACATATCACCGATCCATCAGCACTAGCTTTCTTGCCTACAATAAAATTGGTACAAGCCCAAGAGCTAAAATAACTAACTAACAAAAAAACTACTAAAACTATCCTTTTCATAAGCGATATAATTATTAATACTTAAAATTTTCCATTATGATTCTTTGGTTATCAAGTTTATCTGCAGCAATAATTTTAAGCATATGCATGCCTCCTGTACGTAAGACAGGAGCATTCTTCAAATTACATACATATATATTATTTTTTTCTTTGTACTCTAAAAGAACAAACTTACCATCTACAAATCCCTTAATATATTTTAATCCACTACCTGAGTCTGATGCATGAACACGTATATTACCTGAAGTTCCAGATACCGACACATGAGGCGGAACATCATCGTAACAGATTTCATACTCAGCACCTAATTCTCTTATCTTAGTTATGACCCAGCCATCCTTATAAGTTCCACCCATGTATTTATCTATGCCAAAATGACTTACGACGTATAACTTATCCGTATCTTTAACAGGTTTATTCAATTTAATCTTTATTGTTGCCCATCCAAAGATAGGATATGATTTATTATAGAATCGCCATGAGTCTGATAATGATTCTGGTTGAAACTTTACATTAGGGTGCAATTCAACATTATCAGGCAAGGTCCCTTTTGGAAGTAACAAGCTTACCCCCGGACGTTGCAGATGATTAAATCTTTCATAACTCATCAAATTTATCAATTCGCTAATAAACAAAAAAGATTTATCAAATCCGGTTTTCTCTTTTTTGGAATCTGCTGTTTTACACCTTTTACAACAAAAGAATAATCATAAGAATTACCAAAAACATCAGATATTGTATAAACAAATTTATAATCACGCTCCTGATCAATATTTATTATTCCACTATTATTCAAAGCATGAAGTATCGGCAAGCTATTTCCCGGTTCCTTAAACGACTTCATATACCATACATGCGTCCGGCAATAGTGATCATAATCCCCCCAAGAGTTAACCATCCTATTACAACGAACCGGTATGCTGTCTATGTCACTCTCAAAAACCAACTTTCCATCAACGGTTAACCGGGTATTCCTGATTCCAAGTATTCCATAACTCCCTTCCATGTAATCATTCGCCCATATACCAAATCCGACCTCTCCCCAAGCTGTAAATACACGCGACAACGAAGAAGATGCAAAACCATAAGACTGCTTTTGGACCGATCCGCAAAAGACACCTTTACCTTCAATAGGATAAGCCATAAACGAATGTGCAATAGGCCTTGTCTTATCTACGACATACTCTTTCAAGTACTGCAATGGATCAAGATAACTCCATGTTTTTGTATCATGAAATTCAAGATGCAAATGCGGAGCACGACTTGCTCCGGAATTTCCGCTAACAGCAATAAGTTGTCCTCTGGCAACAGGAAAGTCTGTAGGCTTTAATCTCACATCAACAAAATAGCTTTGGTTTAGATATTGCCATTTCTGCACAATAGCACCAAGCTGCGGTATAAACTTTTTTAAATGACAATATACACTTGTCTTACCACCAGGATGGTTCACATAAACTGCATATCCAAAGCCATCAAGCCCAACAGTTATTCTACTAACATAACCATCAGCTACAGAAAATATCGGTTTGCCTTCAACCTGCTCTGTTCTGATGTCTATTCCGCCATGAAAATGATTTGGACGCGGCTCACCAAAGTTACCGGCCAATGAAATTGGATAATTCACGGGAGAACTAAAACTCGTAATTGCAGCAAGAATCAAAGATGAAAACAAACTAAACATTTTCTAAAACAAAGTTTAAAAACAAATTATAAACATATTTACATACTGAAAGACGTTCTATAGAATGCACTATTAGGGTCAAAAGAGAACGTTTATCAGTATGTAAATATAATTAATCTATTAACAAGCTTTAAAGCTCATATCAAGACACTTAACAGAATGGGTCAATGCCCCGACAGAAACGAAATCGACACCGCATTCAGCATAACTCCTTATCGTATCAAAAGTAATACCTCCACTTGATTCCGTCTCATATTTTCCATTTATCATTTTAACAGCTTTACGCGTATCATCTACAGAAAAATTATCCAACATGATTCTGTCTATACCGCCATGATCAAGCACTTGCTGCAATTCGTCAAAATTACGTACTTCTATCTCAATTTTTAAATCAAGCGAATTTGCTTTCAAATAATCATGACATCTGTCTATTGCGTTATTTATTCCACCGGCAAAATCTACGTGATTATCCTTCAGAAGAATCATGTCAAACAATCCTATACGGTGATTCACTCCTCCACCTATCTTCACAGCCTGCTTTTCGAGCATACGCATACCAGGAGTTGTTTTTCTTGTATCCAAGACATGTGTTTTTGTTCCTTTAAGCAACTCTACATACTTATTTGTGGTTGTTGCTATACCGCTCATTCTTTGCATGATGTTCAGCATGAGACGTTCTGTTTGCAACAAAGACCGTACCTTTCCTGACACAATCATTGCAATATCGCCCTTCTTTACATGAGAGCCATCTTTGATAAGCACTTGCACCTCAAGAGAAGGATCAAATCTTGCAAATACCCTTTTTGCCACTTCCACACCTGCCAGAATACCATCCTCCTTAATAAGCAAATGTGACTTACCCATGGCACTTTCCGGAATACAACACAATGTAGTGTGGTCACCATCACCGATATCCTCGGCAAAAGACAGATCAATAAGTCTGTCTTCTAATTCATCAACTGAATACATATTAAAAAATTTTATTCAAAGTTCTATAAATAAACACCTACGCCTATACGTAAACCGATTTTTGAAAAATCAGAGTGATTCTTAAACGACTGGTCGTAATATACGGCAGGGTCAATCGTTACTGTTCTATTTAAGAAGAACGCATATCCGACTTCTATACCTGGCATCAAATCGTTGTAATTATGATTTGCATGTATCAATTTTGCATTAACACCAAGATACAATCCATTTTGAACTATATAATAGCGTCCTCCAATGCCTATAGAATAAGAATTTGCGACATCATCATTTCCACTATGCTGTATACCAGCCTGAGCTGTTATCATCCAGTCGTCAGCCAAAAGATATCCACCTTTTAAATCAAGACCGATATTAAAATTTTCTGCTCCGCTATAACTAAGATCCAGTCCTGTAAGAGATGCACCAACATAATACTTACCTTGCTCAAACTGAGAATAGCCAGAAAGAGCAAACGCCATAAAGGCTATCAACATTACAATTTTTTTCATATATACATTGTTTATTTTTTTAGTATCAACGAATATAGAATTAATGAACTGATATAAAACACTATATAAAATTTTACTTTCATACAAATGTATGTTTTTATCATTTTCATTATTCCCTATCATATGCAAAAGTACATATTTAATTTGAAAAACAAAAAAAATAATATAACTTTGCATCATAATCGATTTACAAATATCAAATGAAAATTTCAATCAAGCAATCATTCCTCAATATAGTAATCATATTGTTATTTATATGCTTTTCAGAAACATGCAATTCCCAAAGCTTTGTTTTCAGGCAACATCCCAAATACGAGGTCAGGGCCGTGTGGCTTACAACAATAGGCGGACTTGACTGGCCACACAGCTATGCGCAAACGGAAACATCAATAAAAAAGCAAAAGAAAGAATTAATTGACATACTTGACAAGCTGAAAAAGGCAAATATTAATACAATATTATTCCAGACAAGAATAAGAGGCACGGTTATTTATCCTTCATCCATAGAGCCTTGGGACGGATGCTGTTCCGGCTTTCCTGGCAAATCCCCCGGATATGACCCGTTAGAATTTGCAATAGCAGAATGCCATAAAAGAGGTATGGAACTGCATGCATGGATAGTTACAATTCCTGTAGGAAAATGGAACGGAATAGGCTGTAGAACATTACGCAATAAATATCACAATTTAGTAATCAAAAACGGTGGAGAAGGATTTATAGACCCTTCAAATATTTTGGCTGCTCAATATATATCAGATATTTGTAAAGAAATCTCCGATAATTACGATATAGACGGAATACATCTTGATTATATAAGATATCCCGAAAAATGGAAATTGGAGATACCACTTTCTAAAGCAAGAAAAAATATTACAAACATTGTAAAAGAGATTTACAATAAAGTAAAAAGTACAAAACCATGGGTGAAACTAAGCTGTGCTCCAATTGGCAAATACGATGATCTCACCAGATATTCCAGCCGTGGATGGAATGCATATAAAAAAGGATGCCAGGATGCCCAAAGCTGGATCAAACAAGGCCTAATGGATCAGCTTTACCCCATGATGTACTTTCGCGGAAATCAATTCTATCCTTTTGCCATAGACTGGAAAGAAAATTGCAATAACAGGACAATAATACCCGGATTGGGCATTTATTTTCTAGACACCTCCGAAGGTAATTGGAATATAGATGAGATTAAGCGTCAAATGTATGTTACGAGAAGTCATGGCATGGGCTATGCCTTCTTTAGGAACAAATTCTTTTATGATAATACCAAAGGGCTGTATTCATTCACAAAAGATGAATTTAATCTATATCCAGCCTTAACTCCTCCAATGGAATGGGCAAAAGCTCCGGTGCCACAATCACCACAAAATTTATCTGTAAAAGTTACAGATAAAAATGAAATTATAACATGGGATAAAACAGATAACAATTATGGCGGCATTATGTATAATGTTTACGTCAGTAAGAAATATCCTGTTGATATAAATGACAGCAGGAACATCTTGGCGACAAGGATAAAAGATAACTATATTGCAATTGAAACAGACTCAAAATGTGACCTCTTTTATGCGGTTACTAGTATAGACCGTTATGGCAATGAAAGCCTTCCCACACAGCAAAAACAGTCTGACAAATCTGCAATCACAGACAAATTTATTAAAAATGACGGCAAGAAACTTTTATTACCAGACAAAGGGAAAACCTTAGATAGCGAATACGTTATAGTAAAAAGTCTGGCAGGTAATATAATTTCAATACATCCATACAAAGGCAAATATGCAGATATAAGCAATCTTGAAAATGGGTATTACATTCTATTATCATTAAATAAAAAAGACATAGCACATAGATTAGGATACTTTATGATTAAAAGGTAACACTTCGAATGGATGTTGTTTATTCCTATACGCTTTTGTTTGTTCCACAAAAGCGTGGTCAATAAAAATTTTAATATCAAATATTCATTTAAAATAACTCAATGAGTTTTTGCATAAAACTCATTGAGTTATAACTAAAAACCCATTGATTTTCATTAATGAAACCAATGGGTTTATAAGTCCATAATTCGACATTAAATTAATTATATTTATTATAACATTATCACAAGAAATATAAAATCATCAAGTTATATTTATAATCAGACAAACAACAATATTATTATTGGATAATATATAAAACTACACAACAAAAGTTTCGTTATTATCACTTTTTCTTATGCCTCATTTTATCTGCAGCTCGTTTAAAGATCTGCCGATGGAAACGCTCTTCTGCTTTCACAATGTCATAGACTTTGCCCGCAGGTAATATCTGCATAAATTTTTCATGATAAGTTTTCTGAAGTTGTTTTATTTCAATTTCACACTTATCACGCTTCATAAGATTCTTTTTGCATTCAGCATCCGTTGTCGGCTTTATTCGTTTTAACTTTTTAAGTTCATCATGAATTGACCGCTGCTTACGTAACATTTCCGAATAAAGCGGAAAGAATTCTGAAGCCTCTTTTGGAGACAAGCCCGCCTTTCGTGTGATATACTGCTCTAATTCTGCTTGAAAACGTTCTGGTGTAAAATGTCTATTCTTATTTTGGGCATCTGATATATTAAATGCTAATATAAAGAATAAACAAATTATAAATCTTCTCATTTTATTATTATCATTCATTTTCCACATAAGAATAAATGTCATCATTATCAAGCATGGCATAATCTGAAATTTCGTCTAAAATATAATCAGCATAAACTGAAGATGACATATTTTCTGATATATTGTCTGCGTGATTCTGATAAGATTCTTTTTCTAAACTATTAAAATATATTGTTCCGGAAACTAGAAGAACCGCAGCAAAACATGCGGCCCACTTCAATGGACGCATAAACGCTTTTATTGCAGGGCGCTTATTAGGTACGGCTGGCTCAACCACGTTCTGCATCAGACTCTTCTCCAAAGAATCAAAATAGCCTTCAGGAACTTTGAATGGCCGCTGGCTGCCAAATTTTTGTTTAAGCAATTGTTCTTCTTTCATAATAAATAATTATTATTCTTTTATTCTATGACGGAACTTCCCATTAAAAGTTTAATTGCCTGTCAAAAAAAGTCATTCATGTAGATGAAAATAATCCGAAATCTTTTTTACTGCAATATGATACGAGGCCTTCAACGCGCCTTCTGAGGTATTGAGAATTTCACTGATTTCACTATATTTCATATTATCGAAATATTTCAAATTGAAAACCGTCCTCTGTACATCAGGCAATGTCGCAACAGCCTCTAACAATAATGCATGTGCCTCATCACCATCAAAATACTCATCAGCCATAAGAGTCTTTGAAACCGACGGTGACTCTGAAATATCTATAGTTGAATTATTTTTATTTTTGCGCAAATAATCTAAAGCCTCATTTATGGCAATACTGCACAGCCACGTAAATAACTTTGATTTATTATGAAAAGAATCAATATTATTCCATGCTTTAAGAAACGTATTTTGCAACACATCATTAGCGTCGTCATGACATAGAACAATATAACGTATCTTCCAATACAATCGTTCACCATATAACTTTACGATTGTATCAAAAGCTTTACGCCTTGTAGTTTCAGAGGCCAGCATCCTGCATATTAAATCTTCACTTAATGCCATATTATTCAATAAACGGAGACAATTTCTCTATCAGGACATCGTCATAGCCATAAACATCATCATAATAGCATAATTGTCCACAAATGCCATCATAAACAGTATAATAGGTAATATATAATGGTATTGGCGGATTTACATTCAAAGTATTTACGAGACGTTTTCTGTCTATATTTCTCTTCTTCAACGAATCTACATCATTAATAAAATCAACAGACATTGAATACTGTAATCTGTCTTCCATCTCTTCTGCACGTTCGCCTAATAAGAATAAAGCCAGTTCCAAAGGACGCTCTACTCTAACACAACCATGGCTCACAGCTCTTTGGGTGCGCTTGAACGCCCATGGTGCAGAGGTGTCATGAAGAAAGACAGAAAAATTATTATCAAATCTGAAAATAATACGCCCTAAAGAGTTCTTTTTACCTCCAGCCTGAACAATATATTGATCATTTGACATTATTCTATCATATGAGACCTGCTCAGGAGCCAACTTACCCTTTTCTCTGTCCAGAACAAACATCCCCATTTTATGCATATAAGAATAATTATGCAAAAATCCTTTGGAAATGCTTTTAGGAACAATCCATTGCGGATTTACATCCATGCGCTTAATCCAGCTGGTAAGTATCGGAGTCTTGAAATTAATCTCGCCACAACATACCTTCATTGTTTGCGATTTTTCACCATCAAAAGCGTATAATTCAAATGAAGGAATATTCACGACAATATATTTATTGTGTAAATCTGTATTAGGCATTCCACGCAAACGCCATCGACACCGTTCGATATTACACAATATTCTTAACCGTTCAGATTTGGTTAAATTCGGATTATCCAACTCTTTCAACAACTTACCGACCAAACGTCCTTTAGGAAGGGTTGTATGCCAAAACTCAGCTACACTGTCATTCAAAATATGGCTGATGGCTCTAAAATAGAATTTTTTGTCCGGGCGTAATACTTTTAAATCACACAATTGTCTGAATCGTGTTGTCAAAGAATCCACCTGATACTCTTCCAAACTATTATATAAATAATCAGGATTAACAAAGCCAAAATACTGTCCTGCAGAATATCTTAAAAAGGCTTTTGTCAGGTTGTACTCTAAACGAGCCAAAATTCGGTTTAGATTATCATTTGAAGACTCTATGTCTAAACTACGTGCCAAGTAAAGATCCTTTTCTATTTTAGAGACACGAAAAGCGTCTTTGCTCAATCCATAATAATCAATGCCCTTAAGAAGACTCAAAATAGTATCTGCACGGTCATATATACCATAACGGTTTATCCACAAAAACGGTTGTTGCTCTTTATAATATTTATTTACAAACCCATCCATGGGCAATGCGACTCCGTCTTCACTTGCAATTTTGGATATATGTTCACGTATATCAACTATGTCCAAAGAATACTTTTCATCCCGTAAGTCTGAAAATGTATCTAAATTAATATTTTTGTCATGATTATTTGTCGCGTCATGACAAGATGATACGAGCAGACATAAAAGTATAAGGTAAAATAACTTTAACAAAACAGACAAAATACTACTTAACCGAAATCTTCCTTACGACTTTACCAACTTTAACAATATAACAGCCTTTAGGCAAATTCAAATCGTAATATCTATCTGAACCATCAACTTTTATGGACATTATTTTTACTCCGGCAACATTGTATATATACAACATCTGCCCATTGGCTCCAACAACGCGAATTGACGATGAATTAACAGAAATTGAAACGCTCTGACTTTCAACATCAATTATCTCTATTGCCGAATTGGAATTGGCAACAGAAGGAGTTGCGACAGACAACAGCAACACTGCAGACAGAATAAAAAGTAAGTTTCTTAACATAAAAGCTTCTTTTTTATTACCGCAAAGATAAAATATTTTTACGATATAACAAAATATTATACGTTTTTTTTTACTTACACATCAAAAACAGCCATTTCATTCGCTAAATCTGTATTCGGGAAGAGTTCTTGAGCTTCCTTTAGAATAACATCTTCATTTTCATAGCGCGCAGAAAAATGTCCGACAACAAGTCTTTTAACCTTTGCCTTCAATGCCACCATAGCCGCCTGTCTTGCTGTACTATGATAATATAACTTTGCCCTATTCTCGTTTTCACTACAATAAGTTGCCTCATGATACAGCAAATCCACATTTTCCACCATCCTGTATAGTTCCGGCATGTATCTGGTGTCTGAACAATACGCATATGATCTTGGCGGATCCGCAGGGAAGGTAAGATAAGAATTTGGAATTACGTCGCCGTCAGCAGTAATCCAGTCTGCCCCATTTTTTATGTTATTACGCTGGCATTCAGGTATGCCATAAAAGTCTATCATATCGCGTCTTATATGCGGTAAGGTCGGTTTCTCACGGAATAAATATCCGCAACACGCAACACGATGTTCTAGAGGTATAGAGCTAACCGTAAGACTTTTATCCTCATATATCACATCATTACGCTTCGTATCTACCACATGAAATACAACTTCATATTCCAATCCATTACAGAACAGGTCCAGTTGCTGCTGCAATATAGGGAAAAAGTCTTTAGGCGCAAATACATGCAAAGGACTTATACGGCCAAGCATACCCAGCGTAGAAATCAGGCCGATAAGACCGAAACAATGATCTCCGTGCAGATGACTTATAAAGATGGCAGAAAGTTTATTGAAATTAATACGTGAACGCCTTAATTGCACTTGTGTTCCTTCACCACAATCAACCATAAACATCTTATCACGGACAAGAACAACCTGCGAAGAAGCATTATGCTTCAACGTAGGCAAAGCACTGCCGCATCCTAATATATAGACTTTAAATGGCTGCATGTATTTTATATATTACACAAGATACACAAACTATTTAGCCTCTTTCGACAGACGTTTATAGCCATAGATTCCTTCTGTATTCTCCAGATAAAGTGAATCTGCACCCAAAGAATAGATGTCAAATGTATCTGACGATAAAATCAGCTTACCATTTAATATTTTCCATTCTGTATACGGTTTCGGCTCCTTCATACTACCTTCAACGACTCCGCCCTCACAAATTTCAAAACTCTTGTCAAGGCTGACCCATTTACCCAATAGAGACGTAAGGTTAATTACCTTTTCTGCAAAAAGTCCTTCTTCACTTTTCGGACCCGAGATCACTGCCAGCCGGTCACCGACAAACAATCCCCCTTGAACGTTTGAGCACGTATCAAGTCCCTCCAATGTATATGTCAAGGTGTCTCCCTTATCCGTAATCAGTTCAAGTGTGTGCATTGCAGTACCTTCACCACATTTGCCATACACGGTAGTGTCTGCTATTTCGTTATCAGAAACATTCTCAACTACAGCCTTTGCATTTTTTTTATTGTCACATCCTATCGCTACAATGCAGCACAACAAGAATGCCAAACTAAATTTACTCATAATTGTATTATTTATTCGTTTTTTCTTCTTTTTTAGCTTCATTCCATAGTTCATCCATTTCAGCCAAAGTCATCTCTGTCAATGGCTTACCAACTTTTATAGAATGATTTTCTATATAGTTAAAACGCCTGATAAACTTCTGATTTGTATGTTCAAGAGCCGTATCAGGATTTAAATGATAAAGACGTGCTGCATTTATGACGCTAAACAAGAAATCGCCCAACTCTTTTTCTGAAGCGTCATTATCATCCTTACGCAATTCTGCTTCAAGCTCAGAAAGTTCTTCTCTCACTTTTGCCCAGACATCGCCCTTATCTTGCCAGTCAAAACCGACATTACGAGCTTTATCCTGTATGCGATAAGCTTTAATAAGTGAAGGCAGTGCAGCCGGCACACCGGAAAGAACACTCTTATTACCATCCTTTTCCTTTAATTTTATCTGTTCCCAGTTCTCCAAAACCTTATCTACTGTATCAGCTTTCACATTACCATAGACATGCGGATGTCTGAAAATAAGCTTATCAGCCTGCATGTTACATACATCAGCAATGTCAAAATCTCCCGTCTCGCTGCCTATAAGTGCATAAAAACAAACATGCATAAAGACATCTCCAAGTTCTTTGCATATATTCTTCTTGTCGTCTTTCATCAAGGCGTCACACAATTCAAACACCTCTTCTATCGTATTTGGCCTAAGGCTCTCATTTGTTTGCTTTTTATCCCACGGACATTTTTCACGTAACGTATCAAGTACATCCAATAAACGTCCAAATGCTTCAAGTTTTTCTTCCTTTGTATGCATAATATGTATTTTAGTTATGCAAATGTAGATATTTTCCACGAATATTTTGTACATTTGCAACGTTTTTTATTGAATTAGGCAAAATAAATAAAAATAAGATAAGAAATGGAACTTGCAAGTAAGTACGACCCAAAAGATGTAGAGTCAAAATGGTATCAATATTGGCTTGACAATAAGCTTTTCAGCAGTAAACCTGACGGAAGAGAGCCTTACACCATAGTTATTCCTCCACCTAATGTAACGGGAGTGCTCCATATGGGACACATGCTCAACAATACTATTCAGGACATCTTGGTAAGACGTGCCAGAATGGAAGGCAAAAATGCCTGCTGGGTGCCGGGAACAGACCATGCATCTATTGCTACAGAAGCAAAAGTTGTAAACAAGTTGGCACAGGAAGGTATAAAGAAGACCGACTTGACACGCGACGATTTTCTTAAGCATGCATGGGACTGGACAAATGAGCACGGCGGAATAATCTTAAAGCAGTTAAAAAAACTTGGTGCAAGCTGCGATTGGGACAGAACTGCATTCACCATGGACGAAAAACGCTCCAAAGGAGTGATAAAGGTATTCTGCGATTTGTATAACAAAGGACTTATCTATCGTGGAGTACGAATGGTAAACTGGGATCCTAAAGCCCAGACCGCCCTTAGCGACGAGGAAGTTATTTATAAGGACGAACACAGCAAACTGTATTACCTTAGATACAAGGTTGTTGAAGAACCTGAAAAATATGCCATTGTTGCAACTACACGTCCTGAAACAATCATGGGCGATACAGCTATGTGCATAAACCCTGACGACCCGAAGAACACATGGTTAAAAGGAAAACACGTAATCGTTCCTTTAGTAAATCGTCAGATACCAGTCATCGAAGACAGCTATGTTGATATAGAATTTGGAACAGGTTGTCTGAAAGTTACACCAGCACACGACATAAATGACCATGCATTAGGTCTGAAACACAATTTGGAATCGATCGATATCTTTAACGATAACGGAACAATATCTGAAGCAGCCGGTCTGTATGTCGGCATGGACAGAATGGATGTCAGAGTTCAAATTGAAAAAGATCTTAAAGAAGCAGGTCTGCTTGAAAAGGTTGAAGACTATAACAACAAAGTTGGCTTCTCTGAAAGAACTAATGTACCAATAGAGCCAAAACTCTCAACACAGTGGTTCCTGAAAATGCAACACTTTGCAGATATGGCACTTCCACCGGTTATGAATGATGAAATTAAGTTCTATCCGGCAAAATATAAGAACATTTATCGCCATTGGATTGAAAACATTAAAGACTGGTGCATAAGCCGCCAGCTATGGTGGGGACATCGCATTCCGGCATATTACCTACCTAACAATGGCGGATTTGTTGTTGCAGAAACTCCGGAGGAAGCACTTACTATGGCCAAGGAAAAAAGCGGCAACAACGATCTGACCATAGATGACCTGAAACAGGATGAGGACTGCCTTGACACATGGTTCTCATCATGGCTGTGGCCCATATCTGTTTTCAACGGCATCAACGATCCTGACAACGAAGAAATAAAATATTATTATCCTACTTCAGATCTTGTTACCGCACCAGATATCATCTTCTTCTGGGTTGCTCGCATGATAATGGCCGGATATGAATATAAAGGAACATTCCCGTTTAAGCATGTGTACTTCACAGGTATTGTACGTGACAAGCTTGGCCGTAAGATGAGCAAGAGTTTAGGTAACAGCCCTGACCCTATAGAACTTATCGACAAGTTCGGAGCCGATGGCGTTCGTATGGGAATGATGCTGTCAGCACCTGCCGGCAACGACATTCTCTTCGATGAGAGTCTATGTGAACAGGGAAGAAACTTCAATAATAAGATATGGAATGCATTCCGTCTAATTAAGGGATGGGAAGTTTCAGACGCTGAACAGCCCACATCAAACAAGACTGCCGTAAAATGGTTTGAGGCCAAACTTAAAATCACTAACGACGAAGTAAATGACCTGTTTAAGAAATATCGCATATCTGAGGCATTAATGGCCGTTTACCGTCTCTTCTGGGATGAGTTCTCAAGTTGGTATCTCGAGATGATAAAGCCTAATTACGGCACCCCTATCGACCGCAGTACATACGACATGACGCTGAAGTTCTTTAATGAGCTTTTGAAGATGCTACATCCGTTCATGCCGTTCATAACAGAAGAATTATGGCAACATATATATGAACGCAAAGAAGGTGAAAGCATTATGCGTGATTGTCTGTCAATTCCGGCCTCAACAAAAGAAGATGAGAACCTGGTAGCAGACATTGAAAATGTTAAACAGATAATCAGCAACATCAGAACAATAAGAAATCAAAAGAACATATCACCCAAAGAGGAACTTGAACTGCAGGCTATCGGTGAAAATAAATATGCCGCATATGACGATATTACAATAAAGATGGCGAACTTAAAGTCCATAAATATTGCGGAGGGCAAGTCTGCCGATACAATACAGTTTATGGTCGGCACTGATGAATATGCAGTACCTGTAGGTGATCTTATTGATGTTGAAGCAGAGATTGAAAAGCAGGAAGCACAACTAAAGCATCTGGAAGGTTTCCTTGCAGGTGTGATGAAAAAGCTTTCAAACGAAAAATTTGTTGCTCATGCCCCTGAGGCTGTTGTAGCATTAGAAAGAAAGAAACAGCATGACTCTGAAGAAAAGATAGCAATGCTGAAAGAATCACTTGCTAAATTAAAAAACAAGTAATATAAATAAAACCAGAAATGCTCAAGAGTATTTCTGGTTTTATTTTAATGGTATTGGTTTCAATTGCCACAAGCGCAACAAGGCTGTAAATCACTTTACCATAAAGTGAACCTTGAAACAAAAACAGACCAATTACGAAAGGGCACATATTGCAATGCAAAACATACGCTTTTACTTTGCAATATGTGCCATTTTACTACCTGATATGCCGTATTTTGCAACAGCCGTAACGACCTTGCATGGCGCAAGTGTATAACACGCTGATATTCAGAATCATATTCAAAGTACACCAATCATGACTATATGTATTTAAAGCGCCAATATATACTTTTGAATATGTATTGACAAAATAATGCAGACACTCATTCGTCATGACATTATTTGCTTCACAAACATTATTACGCTTTATTTATATAGTCAACGATCCACTCTCCTACTTCTCTCGTGCCATAAAATTCACCTCCTTCTACCTGGATTTCAGGAGTACGTACATTGGCGTCAAGTGAAGCATCAACGGCCTTACGTATAAGCAATCCCTCATCTTTCAGACCAAAATACTCAAAAAGCATAGCCACTGATAAAATCTGAGCCAGAGGATTAGCGATGTTTTTGCCTGCAGCCTGCGGCCATGATCCATGTACAGGTTCGAAGACCGGAGTGCCTTCTCCTGTAGAAGCTGATGGCAGCAAGCCCATACTTCCAGAAATACAGCTACCCTCATCTGTGAGGATATCTCCAAAAGTATTTTCCGTAACGATTACATCAAAGAAGGTTGGTTCTACAATCATACGCATAGAAGCATTGTCCACAAACATATAATCAGTTATAACATCCGGGTATTCTTTTTCAATTTCTTTAGCAACTTGACGCCAAAGCCTGCTTGAAGCCAGCACATTTGCTTTGTCAACAACAGTAACATGGTGTTTGCGCTTAATCGCATATTGATATGCTACCCTTAAAATACGTTCTACTTCCGGACGTGTATAATAATTTGTATCATACGCCTTTTCATCATCCTGATATTTTTCACCAAAATACATGCCACCGGTAAGCTCTCTTATACATATAAAATCTGCATTTTTTATTATCTCATCTTTCAATGGAGATTTATGCAACAGACACTCAAATGTTTGTACGGGCCTAACATTTGCAAAAAGTCCCAACTTTTTACGCATAGCTAACAGGCCCTGCTCAGGACGAACTTTAGCCCTAGGATCATTATCAAAACGAGGGTCACCTACAGCAGCAAACAACACCGCATCAGCCCACTTGCATATATTAAACGTATCATCAGGAAATGGGTCACCGACCAAATCTATTGCATGTGCTCCACATATAGCCTCTTGATACTCTATTTTATGTCCGAATTTTTCAGCAATGGCATCTATGACATCAACACCCTGCTTAATAATTTCCGGTCCGATACCATCACCAGGAAGAACTGCTATTTTAAGATTCATGATTATTTATTTAATGGTTTATTCTTTATCACTTCATAAAAACACCTAGTCGATCATATTAATTATAATATTCCCATTATTCCACTTTAAACATTCTGCTTACAGATGCGCCATTATTATATTCTAATTATAATTTCATACATTATAACATCTAAAATGGTAATGGACCGTTATCTGGAATATCACCAATATACGGCGACGGGCCCAGATCATCTCCATTAATCTTCGAACCAATAATCTCTCCTCCACCGATTGGCGACTTATCAGAATCTGTTGGATTCTCAAAACGCGTAAACTCTCCACGGAAATTCAACAACACATCACCTGTACCACCTTTACGGTGTTTAGCTATAATAATCTGAGCCTTTCCGTGAAGATCGTTTCCTTTTTCATCAGTAAAAATTCTGTAATATTCCGGTCGGTGAACAAACAGCACCATATCGGCATCCTGCTCAATCGCACCAGACTCACGCAAGTCACTGAGTTGAGGCCGCTTTCCGTCTATACCTTCACGTCCTTCTACAGTACGGTTCAACTGAGACAAAGCCAATACAGGAATGTCCAACTCCTTTGCAAGTCCCTTCAATGAGCGGCTGATGGTTGACACCTCTTCCTGTCTGCTTCCAAAACGTGCTCCGTTGGCATTCATAAGCTGCAAATAGTCTATCATTATTACTTGCACTCCTTTTTCTCTTACTAGACGTCTTGCCTTTGTTCTTAATTCAAAAATAGACATACCTGGAGTGTCGTCAATATAAATCGGCGCAGCCTGAAGTTTTCTTACGTTCTTATCAAGTCGTTTCCATTCTTCATCATCCAGCTGTCCGTTAAGTATTTTCTTACCTTCAATCTCACATACATTAGATATCAGACGGTTAACCAGCTGAACATTGTTCATTTCCAATGAAAAGAATGCTATAGGCGTATCGTAATCAACAGCAATATTTTTTGCCAAAGATAATGCAAATGAGGTTTTACCCATAGCCGGACGACCAGCAATAATAACCAAATCGCTTCTTTGCCATCCGGATGTATAATCATCTAATTTGGCATACCCAGTAGGAATACCCGTTAATCCACCTTTGTTTGCTGCAGCTTTTTGCAAGATTTCGACAGCCTGTTTTACTACAGGATCTATTTGGGTATAATCCTGCCTCATGTTTTTTTGTGACAGTTCAAATAGTGAACCCTCAGCCTCCTGCATAAGTTCATCTACATCTACAGTTTCATCAAAGGCCTTTGTCTCGATTACACTCGCAAAGGAAATTAATTGCCGAGCCAAATATTTTTGTGCTAAAATCTTAGCATGATATTCAATATGTGCAGATGATGCCACACGTTCACTTAACTCCAATATATAACCAGCTCCACCAATGTCATCTAGAGTTCCCTCGCGCTTCAATTCTTCAACAACAGTCATAATATCCACAGGATCTTCATTCAAACTTAGAGTTTGAATAGCCTTGTATATTTTCTGACTACGCGGTTCGTAAAAAGTTTCGGGATGCAAAATCTCACTAACAACAGAAAAGGCATCCTTATCAACCATCAAGGCTCCAAGGACCATCTTTTCTATATCAACAGCCTGGGGCTGCATATGGATGCTATTATTATTTACTTTACGGGGTTTCTTATTTTCAGGCATAATATTTACATAATAATTTGCGCAAAATTACAAATAAATCTTCGGTTTAAGACTATTAAATTCAATTTAAATAGTTACCTTTACAAACAAAAATAAAAATGACTATGATTCAACGACCATGTGCAAAAATAAATTTAGGCCTTAATATTGTCAGCAAAAGGCCTGACGGATATCATAATCTAGAAACAGTGTTTTATCCAATAAATCTAAATGACGAGATATGTATTGAACCTGTACTTGATAAAGAAATCACAAAATACCAATGTTCTTTAAGTATAAAAGGGATTAATATAGAAGGCGATTTACAACAAAACTTAATTGTTAAAGCTTATAATATTCTTAAAAAATACTATCCACAAATTCCAAATGTCAATGTAACCCTTACCAAAAATATTCCAACGCAAGCCGGCATGGGTGGAGGTTCGTCTGACTGTGCGTATACAATAAAAATGTTAAACGAAATGTTTAACCTGAAAATGTCTATAAAAGACATGCAATCTTTTGCAGCTAAATTAGGTGCAGACTGCCCTTTTTTCATAAATCCACAGCCATCATACGCAACGGGCATCGGAGAAATATTGACACCTATAGACATCAATTTGAGCAAATATAAAATTGCGATTGTAAAACCTCCCGTAATGATAAGTACGAAAGAGGCTTTTTCAAACATCATAGTTAAACAGCCAATAAAATGCTGCAAAGAAATCGTAGCACAGCCGATAGAAACATGGAAAGAAGAACTGATAAACGATTTTGAAAATAGCATCTGCACTATACATCCAGAAATAGGTGGAATTAAAAACAGGCTATATGATTTAGGCGCTATTTACGCTTCAATGACGGGAAGTGGAAGTGCTTTATTCGGTATATTTGAAAAAGAGATAGGAAATCTTGATTGCATATTTGAAGATTGTTACACACACATTGTTTAATATTGAAATAGTCCAAAATTTTGCTTTCACCACAAAATCTTGGACTACCTCAATGATTCTCAATTGTTAGCGTAATTCTTTAATAAAACCATGCCTATAAGCATAAAGCAGTTTTTCCAACTCTGCAATTTGCTTTTTCAAATCACGTCCTATATCTGTATCTGCCACAAGCATTCTATGTGATGACATTTCAACAATCTGTGTCGTACTTTTAATATCGGACCCTCTAAGTATTGCATCTTCTGTACTCGTAAATGGTTCATGCTGAACTAACTGGAAGCCTCTACTATGATAAACCAATGTATATCCGGCAATACCCGTTTCTTCATGATATGCCTGCGAAAATCCGCCGTCAATAACCATTAGCTTACCATTAGCCTTTATCGGATTCTCTCCATTTACGACATGAACAGGGACATGTCCATTAATAATATGCCTATTCTGACCGCTCACTCCAAAAGCATCAAGAATGGCATCACACTCTTCCTCATTGTTTCTTAATTTAAAATAATTTCCTTTTTCCTCTTTATATGTAGATTTGTCCTTAAGAAAGTAACGTTCAAAAGTTGCCATCTTAGACTTATCAAACAAAACTGAATTTCTCCCACACCACAAGTAAAGGAAATAATCTACAGAAAATTCCTTCTCACGAGGATCTGAATCATTTTGGAATGCATTTCTAATAATATGTTCCGTCCGATTCATCAGTTCACGTCCTTTGTACTTATGACCTTTGCAAAGTTCCACTTCTTTAAGACTACCATCTTCATTTAAAGGAACGGAAGCATGAAATAAAAGATTATCATTAATTATAGTATATAATGAACCATGACTCAACAATAGCCTTATATGCTTATGAAGCTTCTCGTTAACAGTAAACGAGTGATGAAGTTTACTCATAAGTATAATTTCATCTGGTGTCAATTCATATGGTGCATTAGGATTTACAGTCGGGAAACAGCAGCTTTTCATTTCATAAGACTTTCCAGAGATATTGCATGTCGCATTATCATAATCAATACATTCCAATAAAAGTCTATCTTGCATATCCCATTCTGGATGACGTTTTATCATAGAAGCTTCCACCTTAAATTGAATGATAGTGATAGCTTTATGCATCAATGCAGTCAACCGTTTTGTCTTATCGTCAATATCTGTACTGCCTCCATTAATTTTAGGCATAAACTCCTCACAAGGATCATCGCCATAATGCTCCATCGCAAATGTTGCCAATGGAATAAGATTTATACCATACCCTTCTTCCAGCGTAACAAGATTTGCATAACGCAAAGACAAACGTATTACATTACATATACAAGCATCATTACCGGCACAAGCCCCCATCCAAAGTATGTCATGGTTTCCCCATTGAATATCCCAATTGTGATAATTCGTTAGTACATCCATTATAATATGCGCACCTGGTCCACGGTCATAGACATCACCTAATACATGCAATAGATCAATTGCCAAACGCTGTATCACATGAGAAATAGCAATAATAAAATCATCCGCGCGTCCCGTTGATATTATTGTTTCGATTATGACATTAACATAAGCAGCTTTATCTATATCATCTGTACGTTCATGAAGAAGTTCCTGAATAATATAAGAGAAATCCTTCGGTAAAGACTTTCTAACCTTAGAGCGTGTATATTTACTAGAAACATCCCTACAAACCTTTACAAGCTGATGTATTGTTATATGATACCAATCCTCCAAATCCGGCTCACTGGCCTTAACAAGTTCAAGTTTCTCTTTGGGGTAGTATATCAAAGTACACAATTCCCTGATTTCCGATTCACGCAAATCATTGCCAAAGATTTCATTAACCTTACGTTTAATATTACCAGAAGCATTCTTTAACACATGCTGAAAAGATTTATACTCACCATGTAAATCTGCAAGAAAATGTTCAGTACCCTTAGGCAAATTCAATATCGCCTGCAAATTTATAATCTCTGTACTGGCATCAGCAATTGTCGGAAAAGTATGAGACAACAATTGCAAATACTTTAAGTCCTTTTCAATGTCATAATTCCTTGTCTTCATTGTATATTAGATTTAAAAAACATTTTTCTCAATTTCTCCGTTTTACTATCATTAATCGGTTCTATAAACATAAAGCCTTCACTTAACCCATAACGCTCTTTCATTATTTGAAACAAGCGCGCTGTATCTTTTAAAATACCGGTCTCATGAACTTTATTATATAACTGAATTTCATCAAAATTATTATATTTTAAGCTAAGATATAAATCTAACATATCTTTTCTTTTAATTTCTATACGATGCTTTATACCATATAAGATTGTCATTATCTTAATCATGATATCACGTTCAAGATCTGAAAGACTTGAATCAGTCTTAATTTTTGAAGTATTTCTTATATTAGTAATACGCTGAGACTTATTTCCCAAGAGACAAAATATCCCACCAATTTGTTCTTGTGAAAAAGGTTGGGATAAATTATATTTTTCAATTCCAGAAAAAACAAATTCTAATATTCCTTGGTTATATGAATGTAAAAGAATTCTACGCCATGCTTTATCATCAAGCATTGAAAGAATCCTACGTTGATTATCTGACAATTGTAAGCCAGCAATATTTTCTGTCGCACCGGCATACAACAAAATATCTTCTGCACAACAATCTTCAGAACTCATAAGCCAAAATGGATTACTGTCAACAATCATTTGATACATCCCAATTAGCCTATCAGACAATGGACTAATTGATTTTTCATAAATTTCATTGAATATATCAATTAATACAATACTCCTAATATTCTTATTTTGTTTTGAAACATATACATCATATTCCACATTACCAATATCCCCATTTGATTCATCTATATGGAGCGTCTCTGCATGTTCTGATCTTATCCCTAAGATTTTACATAAAAGCGTTGGATATCCAACATAATCAGATATGCTACATATCTCATTATCGCAAACAGCATGCAAGACTTTTGCATGCGACACTATATATCGTTGATAAATAACAGATTTTAAAAAATTACATAAACAATAATGGCCCGACGAATGCCAGGCCTCCAATTGTCTGTCAAATGTTATGATTGTAGGAATTCTATACTTTTCACAACATCTCTGAAGATAGTATGCATATATATTCCAACATGCATGAATATGTACCACATCCGGACGTATATCTGCCAAAAACTTCTTGAAGGAAGAATGCCATCTACCAAACAAATTCTTCAGGAGAGAGAATTTATGGACATGCACACTTCCCATATCTATACCAGGATAGTCAGCACACAATAAATGTACTTCTGCACTTTCTGCCATAGCCTTAATTAGAGCTATTTTATACTGAAGTCCTACAGACTCATTTATATCAGCAAAATTTGGTATAAAATGCAAGACTTTCATAATTCATTATGATTTATGACTTATATATTCATATTTATCTGATAATATGTATTTTATTGCAAATCTGAAATTACTGAAAGGCAGAGCCAATTCAAATGGAATAACTTTCCATAAACTTACATTTGCATTAAATCTATTAAGCACACGTTTCGCACATATTATTCTAGAAATAAAAGGAACCACCAATGCCATAAAAGAAAAAGGCAATATTACAAACCTGGCAGAAAGAACTGAATATATTACAGAAAAAATCACTAATATGAAACAAAGATAAAGCCCCAGCACATCCATATTAAATATTTGTCTATGCCTAAAACTCCGTTGAAGGTGTTTACGCGTTTCGAAATAAAATGTGTTTTTATTATTCCAAGCTTTTTTTGATGGCTTATCTTCTACTAACATTACATATTTAGATATTGCAATAGCTGCGCTCCCGAATTTAGAATATTTATTAACTAAAAAATCATATTCACCTCTAACATATTTCAAGTTACCTTGAAATCCGCGATCTGACATAAAATCAGCCTTCTTAAACAACAGATTATTACCATAAGTACTGTAAGCAAAACCTTTAAACGCTTCATACATATAGGTATATTCCTTATGAAGGCGATAGAACGTTTTAAATTGACCTGTGTCATCAGAATAATTACTATATCCAATAACAAGATTTATTCCATCCCTACATTTGGTACTCATGCCTTCAATCCAATGATTAGAAACAGGTTTACACACGGCATCAGTTAATAAAATCAAATCATTTTTAGCAGCCTTCACACCTAATGTTATTGCAAGTTTTCGTCGACTCATATACCGAGATGTTTCTGGTACAAATGTAGTATATAAGTTTTTATACTTATTGTACGTTTTCAAAACATCTGCCGTTCCATCTTCATCACGACTTACAACAACAATTATTTCATATCCGGCAGAATAATCCTGAGAAAGAAAATATTTCAGATTATTATCCAACTCTACAGAATTATTATCCGAAACAATGACAACTGATACAGGCTTTAAATTCTCTGCAGAATCTGTTTCTTCTTTATCGACCATTTTTTTAAAAAACGTATCAAATAAAGAAGAACAGAGTGCAGAAATCACCAATATTATACAAATAACGATTGTTATATTGTCTAAAATTAGCATTATTCAATTCTATTTTTTAATTACAATATATCTTCCTTAATATAGCCAATTGGCAAAGAACGACAATTATATTGAGATGCCATAATTTCACCATAAGCACCAGCGGAACGTATAGCAATTATATCATTACGATGGCATTCGTCCAAATCTATTGATTTAGCAAAAACATCACTAGACTCACATATTGGGCCTACAACATCATAAGTATTTATACATCCATCATTACTAATGTTTTCAATCTTATGATATGCATGATATAAAGCCGGTCGTATAAGGTCTGTCATCCCGGCATCAACTATTACAAACTTCTTAGCTGTACCCTCTTTTACATATAACACCTTCGTTATTAAAGATCCACATTGACCAACAACAGAACGCCCAAGTTCAAAATGAAGACTTTGCCCCTTACGGAGTTTAAGATGTTTTGCATACGTTTCAAAATATGATTTAAAATCCGGTATTGAAACACGGTTTGGATGTTGGTAATCAATACCAAGTCCGCCACCAACATTTATCATCTCAACATTAATATGATGAGCCTCCAATTTAACTTGAATCTCGTTAATACGATTACATAATGCCACAAAATCGCCCATATCAAGGATTTGTGAACCTATATGGAAATGCAATCCGATAAATCTCACGTTCTTCATATGTGAGATTCTAGCAATAACATTCTCCATATCCGACATCGCAATGCCAAACTTATTTTCAGCAAGTCCTGTCGTTATGTTAGCATGTGTATGTGCTCCAACGTCAGGGTTGATACGCAATGCTACAGAAGCGACCTTACCGCAGTTTTCTGCAAGACAATTAATCACTTCTAGTTCAGGTATACTCTCTACATTAAAGCAAAAAATATTTTTTTCTAAACCGAGTTTTATTTCTTTGTCATTCTTCCCTACTCCTGCAAATACAATTTTATTTGAAGGAAAGCCTGCATTAAGTGACGCTAATATTTCACCTCCACTAACACAGTCAGCTCCCAATCCGGCCTGACATATTATATTTAAAACCTTTGGGTTAGCATTTGCTTTTATTGCATAATGCACACAAAAATTTTCATATTTGCCGGCCTCTTTATTTATCGTATTTAAAGTTTCACGCAACAAATCTGTATCATAGTAATAAAATGGCGTATCCGTCTTTTTAAATTTTTCAATTGGAAAAACACCCTTCATTTTCAATTTTCACTTTTATTAAACAATGTATCACTCAAACTTTGTAAAGCTCGTTTCTTATCAGATTCTTTTACCAAGAAAGATATATTGTAATTACTTCCTCCATAAGAAATCATTCTTACAGGAATATTCTTCATCGCATCTGTAGCTAATGTCTCAAAGCCGACATTACTCCAATCCAAATCACCGACAACACATATTATACACATATCGCGGTCAACTGTTACAGTTCCATATTTCTTTAATTCTGCAACGATATCATTAAGATGCGCATCGTTATCAATGCTCATAGAAACACCGACCTCACTTGTTGTTATCATATCTATTGCCGTCTGATAACTCTCAAAAATCTCAAAGACCTTACGAAGGAATCCTGTAGCAAGTAGCATACGGCTACTCTTTATCTTAATTGCCACAATATTATCTTTAGCAGCAATAGCCTTAATTTTCCCTGTTACAGTTTCATTATTTATAATCGTTCCCGGTGCAGCAGGGTCCATTGTATTCAACAAACGCACAGGAATACCTGCATACTTTGCCGGCTGCACACATGTCGGATGTAATATTTTTGCACCGAAATATGCAAGTTCCGCAGCTTCCTCAAAATGTAACTGGCGAACAGCTTCAGTTTTATCAACCACACGCGGGTCGTTATTATGCATACCGTCTATATCTGTCCATATTTGTATCTCATCTGCATTTATAGCAGCTCCTGCCAATGATGCAGTATAATCACTGCCTCCACGAAGCAGATTATCTATTTCTCCGTAAGCATTGCGACAGATAAATCCCTGTGTAATATAAACCTGTTGACCAGGATTCTGCTCCAACAAATTCTGTAATTTATCTTTAATGTATGAAGAATCTGGTTCTGAATTTTTATCAGTACGCATGAAATCCAGTGCAGAAAGCAAAACAGCATTGTAGCCACACTCTTTTAAGTAATTGGTTACCATATTGGTACTCATTATTTCACCTTGAGCAACAATGCTTTTTTCTTCAAAACTAGTGAAAAGATCTTTTGTAAAAGAACGTAAATAATTAAATTCATTTTGGAGGAATATTTTTGTTTCATTCTTCCATTTCTCTGTAGAATAAAGTTCTTCTACATGTTTCATATATGCTTTTTCCAAACGATTTATAACATCATTTGCGCCCTCCGGATTCTTCTTATATAAATAATCAGATATTTCAATCAAAGAATTTGTCGTACCTGACATTGCAGACAAAACGACAAAAACTGGTTTTCCACTATTTGTAATCAATGAGGCAACATGCTTCATGCGCTCAGGCGAGCCAACTGATGTGCCACCAAACTTCATTACTATCATAATCGTATCTTTTTATATTTTTATTTTATATTAGTCTTCTTCATCAAAAAGACTTTTGTTATATATATTAGTTATGTCGTTAATTTTACCTTCCTTACACTGGTAAACGATACCAGGATACTTATCAAGCATCAAGATGTTGTGTGTTGACATTACTACAGCCGTCCCGGTCTGACTTATCTGCTTCAGCAAATTTACAATATTATCCGCTGTTTCAGGATCAAGATTACCGGTCGGTTCATCTGCAATAATTATTTTCGGTTTATTTAATATTGCGCGAGCAATAGCTATTCGTTGTTGCTCTCCTCCAGAAAGTTCATAAGGCATTTTTGTTTTCTTTTCTGACATGCCAACAGCATCCAGCACTTCATCAATGCGCTCATCTATTTCCTTTTTATTTTTCCAGCCCGTTGATTTCAATACAAAGCATAGATTCTTATAAACATTTCTGTCATGCAACAATTGAAAATCCTGAAATATTATTCCTAGTTCCTTTCGCAAAGCCGGTACTTCTTTACGTTTAATTTTAAATAGGTCTCGTCCAAGGATTGTTGCATTATCTCCTTCATCAATATCAAGCTCACAATACAAAGTTTTAAGCAAGCTGCTTTTTCCCGTACCTACATTTCCGATGATATAAATAAACTCACCTTCATCAACATGAAAATTCACATTGCCAAGCACACATACATCATCTTGATATATATTTACATTTTTATAATCAATATACATAATCTATATTTTTAATATTTTAATGTTTATGCCATTCAGGACCATTACATCCTGTAGCTTCTCTACAACACCTTTATCCTCAAGCCCTTGTACGCAAACAACATAAGCAGATAACACAGCATATCAGAATCTTCATGTATCAAACGATCATCCTTATGGTTTATAACATCGACAACAGCCTCCAAGACATGTCAGGACATCCCGTTCAATATGCTTTTACAAATCTAACAAAGACATTTCCCAAATCACGCCTTTTAAAGACAAAATTCCACGAAGTGTCCTTATAAATTGTTCTGACAACATTCTGCTTTATTATTGGACCTGCATCCAATTCTGTTTTTGCACAACAGTGAAGCAATTATATTGCAGTAGGTATCATCTCTTGTATTACAATGTTTTAATGATGCACCCTTTCGACTTGCAAAAGTATTAAAAAACTCCGAATTATCAACCATTATATCCTAATAATTTTAGTATAACACTCAAAGTGCCACTAAAGCATTGTATTTGAAAGGAAAAACGCTATAAAAATTACAGTAAAAGTATTTTTCTGAGTTTTTATTGCGAATATCAAAATAAAAGTGTAATATTGCAGACTAAAAACAAAATTATCTCATTTAATACAGACACATGAATACAATAGAAAAAGAAGCTATAGAACAAAACAGATTAAATAAATTACAACATCACCTATTTGGACAACCGATAAAGATATCATTGGCTTCCTCTATACATCTATTGCATGATATCAAGCTTAAATAAACCAATAAAAACATACAAGATAGTGGCAAAAAATGCCGGCCACAATTTGCAAAAGACAATAGTATATTCACCCTTTCAATCAATAAGAATAAAATGAAAATATTTGCATTACTCATTTCCCTGCTTTGTTGCACAACCAACATTATGGGCCAAATATCAATTAAAGAAGTTATAGGTAACATTCCTGATGAAATTTTACCTTATATCACAAACGATCAGAAAGAAGAATTATTAAAATTTACAGGTTCTAAAGATTCTGTAAAAGTAAAGAACACTTTTAACGGGGCAACTTCAATTGACACCATTAGCTTTGATTATGCAAAAATTAACATGAATAAGACTACAGAAATGCAGCTCAAGCTTCTGCGTGGAAACGACTCTACACAAATCCTATGCGTAATCAAGACAATTAAAAGCCCGCTCAAAGAAAGCACAGTAAAATTCTATTCAACAGAATGGCAAGCAATAAACTCAACATTTGGACTTCCCGTCGATAATGATGAAGATACCATTTTAAGTATGTTCACACAAAAACCAGACTCAATGCCGGAAGACAAATTTAAAAATCTATATAATTGCATAGAACCAGTTATACTTGCTGCACAATGGGACGAAAAATCAAACTGTATAACATTTAACTTGAGTATTCCATTTATTCAAAAAGACAACAATAACGAAATAAATGCGATAATAAAGAAAATTTCTTTTAAATGGGATGGTCAAAATTTTAAAAAATGTTAGAAAATCATTTCTTTTAGAGATTATATTTGGAGAAAAGAAATAATTAGAATACCTTTGCATCGTGTTTTTCATGGTATTAGAT